>ULQH01008339.1_pt1 | contig 54082 bp, 46 predicted proteins | sample 1954381 | NCBI WGS metagenome assembly ULQH01 (sample SAMEA4835653, study PRJEB28245) | human gut metagenome | biome: gut microbiome; material: fecal sample | place: Denmark | collected 2008
TGAAGGAAACAAAAAAGTTAAGCATATTTATAATTCTGACTACGATGGCACCATAACACTTGAAATTTCAGAATATGATGAACAAGGAAATATAATAAAGAAAACAAAAAAACTCCGATGGGTGTCAGACAATGAAATTACCCGTTGAATGCAAACTTATTTATACTAAATCAAGATATAACTACCCGGATAATGATATGAAACCAGAAACTGCATATAAGTTGGTAAAAGTATGGAGCCTTAGCAATGCAACAATCATGACTTTACTTTTCATAATTCAATGTGATTCTCTTTGGCATGCATTCTGTGTGATTTTTACTATACCGCTACTCGGTATTGGTACAATAGTGATGTATGAAAATCAATCTAATGATTACACCGCTCTGAAGGAAAATCTGACAGAAAAGAAGAAAAAGGAAATGCCCTATATCCGTTGGGATGAAGTAATCAAAGATGCACGCAAAGACTATTTATGGGGAGTAATCGGTAGTATAATCCTAAACATTCTATATTCCGGGTTTATAATATTTATCCTATGGATGATAATATATGAAGGAAGACTTTTAAGAATAAGTTAATACCACAAACAAACCTCCGGCTGGGTTCTCGCTGGGGGCTTCTGACCTTTGCACATATAAAAAGCAAAAAGAAAGCGATATCGGAGCGTTACACCCTAAAAAGTACCTGCCTGTCACGACAAAATGATATTGCGTGCCTCACTGACCGGGACAGATCCGCACCCATGCGGACAAATCCCGGTAACAGAATGACAAAGCGGACAATGTTCCTAGCATGCCAACTTGTGAATGGGATGAATGATTTTCTTTTTTCGCAAGTTGATTTTATAAAATTGCCTCCGACAATTCGTACTTTCGGAAAAAGATATTATATTTGCAACTGAAAGAGTTATTTGACAGCATAGCAACGCAAAACGCTGAAATTCGCACGGTTGCTAAATCGTTACCTCTATTTCTCAAATAATTCGCTAAAAGCTTATCCTTCAATCGGTTAAGTTAAACCGATAAAAATCTAAAATAATATTCGCTGTATGATTTGTGATTAAAAATACCTTTGTCGGAAGCGACGGATGCATTATCGGGATTTATAAGCTATTCTCGATTTTGATATAACCTCAGTAACTTGATAAGATTCTTTTTATACTAAGTTTATTGTCGGATTGTGTATTGTCAATCCGCCATCTACTACTATGGTCTGTCCGGTAATGTAACGTGCATCTTCGGAGGCTAAAAAAGCGATGGTCGCGGCAACATCTTGCGGTTCACCTAAATAGGGTGTCGCACATTGCCCGAGAAATATTTTGCGTACCTCTTCATTAAGATTATTCAGTGCGGCCGGGGTCAGGATCAATCCTGGTGCTACTGCATTGCAACGGATGTTTTTCTTTCCCGTGTGGGTGGCAATGTATTTGGTCAGATTGATGACTCCTGCTTTGCTGGCTCCATAAAGAGTACCATTCGAATCGGCCGTGATTCCACTTATTGAGGCTACGTTTACAATATTTCCACCACCTTGTGCGCTCATAATGGGGATAACCAGTTGGGACAAATACATGGTACAAGATAAATTCAGATGGAAGGCTTCGTCAAAATAATCCATATCCAGAGTTTCGATGTTTGTGTCCCGTCTGGGATTTGTACCTCCTACATTGTTTACCAGTACATCGATCTGCCCGTATTCCTTCATTGTAAAGGTGATTAGTTCTTTGCAGCTTTTCAATTCTGTAGCAGAAAAATAAACCGGACGTACATCTGCTCCCGAATTACTAAGCTCGGCAGCAAATTGGTCTGCTTTTTCTCTTGAATAGTCAGCAATAACTACTTTGCCGCCTTCAGATACAATGCGGCGTGTGGTTGATGCGCCGATTCCACCGGCAGCTCCCGTGATAATGATTATCTTATTTTCAAATCTGTTCATAATAGGATGGTTTTGAGGATTGATACTTACATAAACAGTCTGTTTCAGAATTTGTTATTCGAATAAACCCTCTTTAGCACCATTTCCCTGACTTTTGCATCTGTATATCTTTTATTCCGCCAAATCTTTATAAATCCGTTAAATGTTAACGAAAGAAAGCCTAAATGTTAATAGGGCGGTCGTTCTATTAAACCATGTTATAAGATGGTCCGTTTCGCTTGGTAAATTTGCAAAGTTGATAAAAGTCCGTATCTTTGCAATGTGTTTTTCATAGTATTAGATTTAAGGTTAACAAAAGATTGGCTGTCTGGGATAGATAGCCTTTTTTTATGCCCATATATGAAGAGACTATAAATACAGTGTTGACTTCATTGTTCTACTTTTAGAAGTAACAGATTGCATATCTCTGCAATTGCTGAAATCTGATTATTAATCGTGCTTTTATAGATTTATACGTGCTTCTTTACTCGATGCTTTTGGATGATGTTTTATATTCGGTGAGTTGGGAGGATATAATAAATAGTTTGGGATAGATTAGCCTTCTTTATATCTGTTGAGGTAAAAAAGAACTTGTTAATTGTTAACAGTGTAAATGTGAAATGTTAATAAGTTGCCGACAACATTAAACCATGTTATATTATGGCTGGATATGGCTTGTAAATTTGCTAATTAGTTGGAAATCGGTATTTTTGTATTGTGTTTTTTCATAAGTATTAGATTTAAGGTTAACAAAAGATTGGTTGCTCGGGATGAGTAGCCATTTTTTGTTTTATATGGTTATATGGTTTCCCTATATTAATCTTTATTCTTCCATCCGATTGGTTTCCTTTATAATTTATAGATGATTTTGAAAGCAAAATGATTTTTATATTGTTATTAGTGCAATATCAACGTTCTATAAGCTTGTTCTATTTATTAATTATTAAAGGAAACATTATGAAAAAAAATCTATTGTTAGTTGGAGCACTTGTAAGTGCTTTCCTGTTGGCTTCTTGCTCAGGCGGGGATAAGAGTAAAGCTCCTGTTGTCAGTACGGCAGATATTGAAAATGCGGCAGAAGTAATCAAGTATTATAATACTTCGCTTGGGGTGTTGAAAGATATGGTGAAGGAAAAAGATGTAAATGCTGTATTGGATTATATGGAACAAAAAGGAAAAAACCCGGCTCTTTCTGCCATTGTTCCTCCGGCCGTTGTTTCAAAAGACTCGGCAATAGTGTTGAATCCGGGTAACTGTTTCAACGAGGAGACCCGCCGGAATCTGAAACAGAACTATACCGGATTGTTTCAGGCAAGGACAGAATTTTATAACAACTTTGATACTTATCTTTCTTATTTGAAAAAGAAAGATGTAACGAATGCGAAGAAATTGTTGGATGTGAATTATCAGTTAAGCACGCAGATGTCCGAATATAAACAGAATATTTTTGATATTCTGAGTCCGTTCACCGAACAGGCCGAGCTGGTACTTTTGGTGGATAATCCGTTAAAAGCACAAATTATGTCTGTCCGAAAAATGTCTTCCACAATGCAGAGTATTCTGAACCTTTATGCACGTAAACATAGGATGGACGGTCCACGTATTGATCTGAAGGTAGCCGAGCTAACCCAACAACTGGATGCGGCGAAAAAACTTCCTGTTGTGAATGGTCATGAAGGCGAAATGAAGTCTTATCAGGCTTTCCTTTCACAAGTGGAAACATTTATAAAACAGGTGAAGAAAGTAAGGGAAAAAGGAGAATACAGCGACGCTGATTATGATATGCTGACCAGTGCATTCGAGACTTCCATCATTTAGAATATTAGAATGAATGTTATACTTTTCGATGGTATATGTAACCTTTGCAATGGTGCGGTTACATTTGTTGTAAAGAGGGATAGAAAAGGCTTGTTTCGTTTTGTTTCATTACAGTCCGAAACGGGGAAATCCCTCTTGAAACGATATGCTGTTGAAAGTACTAATAAAACTCTTTATTATTTTCGGAATAATCGTTGTTATTCCAAATCTACAGCTATACTCTATATTTTAAAAGATTTGGGGGGATTCTGGCAGTGTCTTTATCCATTAATTCTTATTCCGGCTAAGCTGAGGGATGCGATCTATTTATTGGTTTCGAAATATCGGTATAGAATATTTGGGAAAGCAGATTCATGTATAAAACCGTTTGGTTTTTCTTCGGAAGAATCTAAAAGATCAGATTAATTTTAACTTATCTAAAAAAAATATATCTTTGTGGCAAAGATGTACATTTTTAAATAAAGAAATATGGATAAAGTGATTATTAATTCTTATGAAGATTTTGAGAAGTTGATAGGTCAGCAGATTGGAGTCTCTGACTATCTGGAAGTTTCTCAGGAACGTATCAATCTTTTTGCTGATGCAACATTGGATCATCAATGGATTCATGTGGATACGGAACGTGCTAAAGTGGAGAGTCCTTATCATAGCACTATTGTTCACGGATATTTGACATTGTCATTGCTTCCTCATTTATGGAATCAGATTATTGAGGTCAATAATTTAAAAATGATGATCAATTATGGTATGGACAAGATGAAGTTTGGACAAGCTGTATTGTCAGGCCAAAGTGTACGTTTGAAAGCAAGTCTCCATTCTTTGACTAATCTGCGTGGTGTGGCTAAAGCCGAGATTAAATTTGCGATTGAGATTAAAGATCAGCCAAAGAAAGCCCTTGAAGGTATCGCTATCTTCTTGTATTATTTTAATTGAGAGTAGTACTGAAGGTGTGTCATAACTCACTACAGAGTAACACAGGGTTCCACAAAGTGAACTTAATCTATTGATAACTAACGATGCTGATCTGTGGCGTATCCGGGTTTTGACACATCCTCATTTGGTGTACTCGCTCTATTTATTTAAAAAACGAAAGAAAATCCATCCTGTAACATTGGTTACAAATTATTTGTATCTCATTTCCGACCTTTGCCCACTGAATAATAAAAGATGAAAGTTATGAAAGATTATAAACTAATGGCGGTTGGACAAATTGTAGCCGATTGTTTTGATTATGCAAAGGTCTTCAATAAGTATGGTATTGATTTTTGCTGTAATGGAGATGTTTCCCTGGCTGATGCTTGCGGGAAAATGGGGATAGACGCAGATTGTTTGCTTGAAGAATTGAAGCAAATAAAATCGGAACAGTCCTTAACTCTTGACTTTAAAAGTTGGCCTATAGATTTATTAGTAGATTACATTTTGAAGTTCCATCATCGTAATATCCGTTATCAGGGACCGCAAATTCTCCAGTTGCTTGATAGGGTTTGTGAAGCACATGCCGGAAAGCACCCGGAACTTTATGAAGTGCGTGAACTGTTTCAGGAATCCTGGATAGATTTGAACAATCATCTTACTAAGGAGGAGATGGTTTTGTTTCCTTATATATATGATTTATTTGATGCGGTGGCTCAACATCGTCCTATTCCGGCTTTCCATTGTGGAAGTGTGAGTAGCCCTATTTCGGTAATGATGAGCGAACATGATGCCGAAGGAGAACGTTTTCGCAGGATTTCCGGGTTAACTCATGGATATCTGGTACCTGGTGATGCTTGTAGTAGTTATAGGTTGCTACTTGAGATGTTGAGGACGTTTGAAGATAATTTGCACCATCATATTCATTTGGAGAACAATATTGTTTTCCCAAAGGCTATAGAGTTACAAGAGAATTGTGAACGAATGTGTTAATTGTTAACGTTTTTAATGCGAAGTATTAACAAAATAGGCGTGAATATTAAACGGTGTTATAATACGGAATATTTTTGATCTGATATTTGCTAATTGATTGAAATTCGGTATATTTGTATTGTGTTTTTTTCATAAGTATTAGATTTAAGGTTAACAAAAGATTGGTTGCTCGGGATGAGTAGCCATTTTTTGTATAAGACACTTTGGTTGCTTATTCTACAATTAAAATAGGAGGATCAGAATCTGTATCCTAAACCTATTCTTAAACCCGGATAAACGGCAGAAGTTCCATTTGAGGATCCGATATAGCCGACTCCACCCGATAGATCGAATAGAAAATGCTTCCATACGCGACGGAATCCCCAATAGGGGGTGATAACATATATGTGGGCTGCTTTCACTCCACTGGTAATGGTTATTGGAAAAGAATATCCGAAATTAACAGATAAATACCCGCCGGAATTGCCCCAAGTACGTTTGCCATTGCGATGTCTTTTCTTCAGGTTATAATAAAAACGTGGTTCTATGGCTAAATCTCCGGTTACTAAATGATAGTCTTTGGTGTCGATATGAAATTCGCGGAGTGATTCCATTTTGAGCTGTAGTATTCTTCCAAAAGCATAAGAAGATCCTGCGCTAAAAATAATAGTCCCTTTGGGGGCAAAAGCATATTCATAACTATAGGCTAGTCCGATGCCATTTAAACTGATGCTGTGACCGGAGACGGTTTGGAATTGGGCAGATACATCGGGCCTTTTTCGAGGATTGTGTTCGGCACGGATAGAAAGAGCGAATAATGTAAGTAGGATTGTGGTGATAAAGAGTACTTTCTGCATATGTTTTCTGTTTTTGGTTTTATAATTGATTTCTTGATTATAAAGACAGAAAAAATAAGAAGATTCCCTATTCGGATGATAAGAATAATTTTACGATAAAATATAAAATCTAAAATCTAAAGTTTAGGTAGATCGCTATCACCGTTACTGACCTAAACTTTAGATTCTGTATGCTATGCAAAATGCTTGTTATTTACGGATACATCTGACAGAAAGAGCTCTGTCTGTTATATTACCATCTTTTATTTCATTTGTGGTATGCAGCAAATAGATTGCTCTGTTTGTTTGATTTCCAGATGAATTGGTAGACCAGTATACCACCGTATATAAGCCGTTGGTATATCCGTTCTTACTTTTTAGAATATATCCTTCTGGTACTCCATTGAATCCCGTAATGTTTAGTATGGGAAGCTTGTCACCATTTTCATCGCTCGACCATGGTCCGAATTTCAGTTTAGAAGCATCGTTGTTTATATATTGCTTTAATAGTTCCCACTCGGTTTCGGTAGGAATACTCCATCCTTGAGGTGATAGCTTGCCTGAAATAACAGCTTCTGAATTGTAAAAGTAAAAGTCTTGAGGTGCATCTTTAAATTTGCCGGTGTAATAGCCTGCTGTTGTTGTAAAATCTTTTTTTAAAGTAATTGCTTTACCGTCAGTATAGTGTGTCGCTTCTAGACTACGTCCCATCCAATATTGGATTCCTATTTTGACTATAGGGTAAGTTTGGGTTTCCGTATTTCGTATATCTGTCAAGACCTCTTCTTGTAATCGCACCGGTAGAGGGTTTTCCGGCTTAGAAATTGATATTGAGTTGTCTTGGGTTATATAGAAGTCGCTGATGATGCTTTGATTGCCTGGCGTGTAGTCTAATGCGTTATTAACTTTGTTCCAAGAGACTTTACCTCCATGAATGGATGCTGGTTCGTCAAGTAAACAAATTACTGTTCCGTTATTCAGATCTGTTGCTCCGTTTAGGACGGGATAGACGACAATGGCTTGTGCGTCGATGTTATCAGCTAAAAGATACTCTTTACATATTTCAGCTACCTGAGTTCCTTCATTAATTGCCTTATAAACGTTACTTTTACTGAATTTTAGAGCTGAGAGATGAATTACGCCTGATGTTTCCTGGGCTGTCGTTTCACCGGAATCCCCTTCTGTCCAGTCTGTAATGCTATGATCGAAATTGTTGATTTGGATACCTTCGGATGATTTATAAATAATGGCTATAGAACAATTTTTTTCACTGGCTAATTGAAAATTATCAGGAAATGGACAACTATAGCTTTTACCGTTTATATCTATATTTATATAGTGATTGTCAGATTCTATTTTTTCGGGTATTAATATGACTTCTTTGCCTGTCAGAGCGTTATTCTCTATTTTCCATTCTCCATGAGGTGTGACACTAATTGTTTGTCCCGATGGCTCGAATCGATCTGTGAGAAAATCATATGATGCGTCCGAATGGAATCCATTTAATGATAGAGATGGATTGTCATTTAAAAGTTCATCTATATCTTCTCCCGGAGCTGGTTTTATAGTGATTTTCAGTTTGCAGAGTTTATGTTTATATTCCATAGATACCATATTTTGACTGGGGGTAATATCACTGTTTGTAGCGATCATAAAGTCGGAGAGCGAGTGTTTGCTTACAGAACTTTGGTCGGTATGTATTTGGACTTGCATTATACTTTGGTCTTGGTTAATACCTGTTTCTTGAAAAGGGTAATAACTTATAAAATCACATTTACCGTCTCCCTTGGGATAATAGATTGTTTCTTCTGGTTCGAAACCGGTTGCTTGGGAACATGTGAAACGCATATTGTCAATGTATCGTTTCTGGTTGATGGTTGATAATTGTGTCAATACATACAGACCGATGGCATCTTTTTCCTGAAATTCGTTATTGATAGCACGTGTGTGGTTACATAAAATTTGTGTGGAAAGACGGATGGGTATCTCTCCGGGAATATCTACAGGATCTTCTGAAATTTCATTTACACATGAGATTGTAAAGAGTAGAGGCATCATTACGATTTTTATCATAAAAGATGCAATTGACTTGTTTTTCATGATTTAGTTTTGGGGTTATTTATTTGTCTTTTTAGTCGTTTGGTTTATGTGATAACAAAACTAGTGTTATTAATATAATTATTACTATGAATTACGATAATATTTTGAATTTATATAATAATTGTTTAATTGGATACGATGCTTACATTATTATATAAGAGAAAGGGTAGTTGGGGGAGAGATTAGTATGTATTATTTGTATTGAATATATTTATTGCAGTAGTACCAATAGGCCGGCAAGAGAAGAAAATGCCTTGCCTGCCTATATTCTTTTGAAGATTTACCGGATTGGGATGTAGATTTCGGTTAATAACTCTTCGGGAGGAGTACATGATGGATCATTAAGATACCTTTCAGCACTTGGTTCATCGCTTAGTGTACACTCCATTTCAGGTAGATATTTGCCGTAAATTGTGTCATACACGGCTTGCAACTGATCGTATGAACCCTTGTATAGGAAGGTTGCATAACGTCCGGCAGGCAATTGCTTGAATCCTACATTTCCTTTCGGCCTTGCATTTGATGGTAACAACATACATACGTCAGTACGAAGTTTATCGGTTGGGGTTACTTTGGGGTCATCATGGTAGATACAGAGTGGAGAAGGGTCTCCCATCGGAAGATTTTGTTCTTTCACAAACTGAATGAGGTGCATCCATGTGCCTGCATAGTCATTTAGTTTATAATCACCAAAGAGGCGGATATAAATTACATTTCGTTGGGGGAGTTCTCTGATTTCCTTTTTCAATTCCAGATCCGGTTTAATAATTGCTGGTTTCATAATTACATAGTTTTTATTATTACGATATTCTGTTGGAGAGATGCCATACATTTGTTTGAATATTTTGGAAAAAGACGATGGAGAAGCATATCCGATCCGATAGGCAATATCGGATATGGAAGTTGATGAATAACGTAATAGGCGTGCCGCTGCTTCAGTTCGTGTCCGGACAATAAAGGTACCGATGGGTTCACCCAAAAACGCTTTCATAATGCGGTGAAAGTAGAAGGGGGAGAAATGGGAAATTCTGGCCAATGATTTCAGGTCAATTTCTTCACCCAAGTGGAGATTAATATAATCTACTACTGCATTTACACACTTCTGATATTCTTCTTGCGTTGTCTTTTTTCCTTCCATGATTCAATTGGTATTTCAATGTTGCAAAGATAGGGTGAAAAGAAAGAGAGCACTTGTCCGATGTTGCTGAATGCAAATAAAAATGCTACCAGTCAATTTCTTCTATGCCTCTGCTTCGTAAAAAGGTATTGGCTTTACTGAAATGTTTGCAACCGAAAAATCCATAATCGGCGGATCGGGGAGAAGGGTGTACGGCGGTTAATATTAAATGTTTATCGGTATCGATTAGTGATGCTTTTTCTTTGGCATATGATCCCCATAACATGAATACCAGGTTTTCACGTTCTTCACTTAATTTTTTGATGACTGCGTCGGTGAAAGTTTCCCATCCTATATTACGGTGTGAACCTGTTTCGTGAGCTCGTACGGTAAGTACGGAATTCATGGGGAATACTCCTTGTTTGACCCATCTATCCAGATTACCCGAATTGGGAATCGGCTTGCCTAGATCCTGATGTATCTCTTTAAAAATGTTGGAAAGTGAACCTGGAATAGCGACACCGTCCGGTACGGAAAAACATATACCATAATATTGTCCCGGATTAGGATATGGATCTTGACCTAAAATGACTACCTTTACATTCTGAAAAGGACATGAATTGAATACATGAAAAATTTGATGTCCGGGTGGAAGTATATGTGCCTTCCCGTATTCATTCTTGACAAAGTTCACTAATTTTTCGAAATAGGGTTTATCGAACTCTTCTTGCAGGCGCTGTTGCCAGCTACTTTCTATTTTGACATTCATCGTATTGAGGTAAGATTTGATTTCAACAAAGATATTAAAAAATCAGGAATAAACTTACCTGATACATTATTCTTCTATCTCAATCCAGAATGTTGTATCAGAGGATTCTACTCTTTAATCATTGTCAGTAACATTTTAAATCTTTCAATAGCTGTCAATGCATGCGGCGCATTAGCCGGAAATACAATACTTTCTCCTGCATTTACCGTAAAAACTTGTCCATTTACAACAATATTCGCAGATCCTTCCAATACCTGTACTAAAGCATCGAATGGAGCACTGTGTTCGCTAAGTCCTTCGCCTTTGTCGAATGAGAATAAAGTAATGTTTCCGGCAGGGCTTTTGATTAACTGCTTACTGATAATTCCACCTTCGGAATATTCTACTAATGAGGCTAGATGGAGTACAATTCCCTTTTTGAATGACTGTTCCATATTCTTATTTGTTTTTTCATTCTATGTGAGAATAAAACGTTTGAGGGAGAAAATTGTTTATCCGCTTCTTTTTTATACTTTTGTTCCGTATTCATCATTAAGTCATTAATCTCCTACATGAAACTTTGTATATAGCTAAGCTCGACGAATAATTTTTTCTAAATAAAATTATTCAGCTATAGGATAGATGCCCCGGCTTCTCTCCCTGAGTTTCATATCTATTTATTTATCAGTTATGTACATGTTGATACTGTTGGGTAGGATATCTTCCTTGTGTCATAAATGTGCAGTATTCATAAAGTTGAGCAATGAATTATACTTATCGACAAATTTGGCTTATCAACTATCCTGTGATGTTGAGCATTCTGATGGAACAATTAATCAATATAACCGATGCTGTTTTTCTAGGGCATGTTGGTGAGGTGGAACTTGGCGCTTCCGCTCTTGGCAGTATTTATTATCTTGCTATTTATATGTTAGGATTTGGTTTTAGCTTGGGAGTACAAGTGATGGTTGGACAGTACAATGGAAAGGGACATTATACCGGAACAGGCAGAACTTTCTTTCAGGGGTTAGTCTTTCTATGTGTACTTGCTATCTTGCTTAGCCTCTCTTCTTATTTTTTTTCTCCGTTTCTTTTGAGATATTTTGTGCACTCTTCTGAGATATATTGTGCCGTGATTGATTATCTGGATTGGAGATGTTTCGGTTTGCTTTTTTCTTTTCCCTTTCTGGCATTTCGTTCTTTTTATATTGGTATTGTCCGAACCAATGCTTTGTCATGGGCGGCACTGGCAGCCGTTCTAATAAATATTCCCTGTAATTATTGGTTTGTTTTTGTTCTTGATAGAGGAATAGCGGGTGCAGCGATAGCTTCTTCTTTGTCCGAAGCTGCTTCTCTTCTGATTATTATGGTTTATACTTGGCTGAAAATCGATAGAACAGACTTTGGACTAAAATTTATATTTGACAAATGTTTGTTAGTGGAGCTATGGCACCTCTCCGTATGGAGTATGCTCCATGCCTTTATCAGTGTTGCTCCGTGGTTTCTTTTTTTCGTGGTTATTGAACGACTGGGAGAAGCTCAGCTTGCTGTTTCTAATATTATTCGAAGTGTCTCTACAATCTTCTTTGTGATTGTCAATTCGTTTGCTGCCACTACGGGAGCATTAGTCAGTAATTTGATCGGAGCAGGAGAGAGGCAATACCTGTTTCCGCTTTGTAGGAAAATTTTAAAGTTGGGCTATGCAATTGGGCTTCCCCTGGTAGTATTAGCTATGGTCTTTCGTCGGCAGATTACTGGATTCTATACGGACAGTTCTCAACTTATTAATATTTCAAGTATCCCTTTTGCAGTGATGTTGCTGAATTATGTGTTTGCTTTGCCTGGATATGTGTATATTAATGCGGTGACGGGTACGGGTAAAACCCGTATTGCCTTTTGGTTCCAGTTGATAACGATTGTTATTTATTTGTTCTATTTGTATCTGCTAAGTCATTATACCGCCTCTCTGGCAGTATATCTGACAGCGGAATATCTTTTTGTGATTTTGTTGGCTGTTCAGTCCGTACTCTATTTGCGGATATCATCGTAAGATCTTTTTAGTCCATGGGCACTCTTCCTTTTTTCTGATAAAAGCATAAATGGTCGTATACATGTCCGTCATAAGTCATTTCTGCTTCATGGAGTATACCTTCGTATACAAATCCGTTCCGTTCCAATAAAAGTCGGGAACGGGTGTTATGCGGATAACAGTTCGCTGAAATCAAATGCAATCCCAGTACGTTAAATCCATAATCCAATATGGTTCGTGTCGCTTCCGAGGCCATACCTTTTCCCCAATGGCACTCTTTCAGCCAGTATCCCAGCATACGTGTCCGGGTATTTTCCCGTTTGGGGTCAGTAATAATACCGATAGAACCCACCAGTGAATTATCTTCTTTGAGAATTATGGCAAAAACTCCTTCATTTCCCATAAATACAGTATGTAAGACCTCTTTGGAATCTTCGATATTTTTATGTGGTTCCCAGCCGGCGTTATTTCCTAAGTTTGGGTTTTGGCAACATTCAAAGAGCTCTTGCAGATCCGTTTCCCGGAAAGGACGAAGAAGGAGACGTTCGGTTTCTAAAATGGTGGTATGCATGGGATTTGATAATTTGTTTTAGGTAAAATGAATATAATATTGTGCAAATATGGCATTTTATTTCCAATGGGTGATATTTATTCATTTTTTATTATCTGCTTAATCATATTTGAGGCAAAAAAACAGGAATCGATGTAATAAATCCCCGTTACCAAAGAAGAAATGCGATCAAAATAACATGAATTGCTTTCGGATCTTAATTATACTACCGGGGGAAGAGATAAAGTGATGCTCTACCAATCGTCAAAGTTTGACCGGAATTGTACTTTGGTTGTTGATGGATAATATATAATTTTCTCTTTCCTTCTTCATAAATCATCTTTTTTTCTCTTTTCTCACTTTTTCTTATACGATTTCGGGACATAATTATCCAAATTTATGTCATAAGATACAGCTATACTTTTATGTCATGGATTTATAAAGCACCTTTCAGTGTATCTTATACTTTTGCAGGCAGATTTCAGTAGTTATTAGAGAAATTGATTAGGTGAAAGAGGTTTTATAAACAAAGGAAAAGAGGATATCTTAAAAATATCCTCTTTAAATGATACACAATAATAATCTAACAGAGCGACAATGAACTCAAAAAAAGTACTTTTCATCATCTTCATTTGTGCATTGACTGTGACCGGATGCGATACACAAGAACAAACTACTATAGATAGTGGCTTAACTCTGATACGGGCTACACAAACACTTGATTCTTTATATGCAAATTATTCTGTATCAGGAACCTGTCTGTTAAGAGAGAATTATCCTTCTAATGTAGGAAATTACACAGCCACGTATCTGGCTTCTGAAGAACAAAAAGAAATCCCCAATCAATATTCTTACTTATGGCCTTATTCCGGAACATTTTCTGCTGTAAATGCACTATGTGCAGCAACCGGGGATGAGAGCTATAAGACATTACTCGATAACAAGGTATTGCGGGGACTTGAAAAATATTTAGATATCAGCAGAAGCCCTGCCGGTTATGCCTCGTACATAAACACGGCTTCCCAATCCGACCGCTTCTACGATGATAATATCTGGTTGGGTATTGACTTCACAGATGCTTATCTAAATACAAAAGAAGAAAAATACCTGAAGAAAGCCCAGCTTATCTGGAAATTTATAGAGAGTGGAGCAGATGACAAATTAGGCGGAGGTATCTATTGGTGTGAGCAAAAGAAAGTATCTAAAAATACATGTTCTAACGCACCGGCATCAGTGTTCGCATTAAAAATGTTCAAAGCTATCCGAGATAGTTCTTACCTGATAAAAGGGCAGGAACTATATGAGTGGACTAAAAAAAGACTGCAAGATTCGACCGATTATTTATACTTTGACAATATCTCTTTGGATGGGAAAATTGATAAGTCTAAATATGCCTACAATAGTGGGCAAATGATGCAGGCTGCCACTTTATTATATCAACTTACCGGTCGTAGCCATTTTTTGAAGGATGCTCAAAATATAGCAAAAGCGTGTTATAACTATTTTTTTATAAATTTTATACCTGAAGAAGGGGAACCTTTCAAACTCCTTAAAAAGGGGGATGTATGGTTTACTGCCGTTATGCTGAGAGGGTTCATTGAACTCTACCAAACTGACCATAATAAAACATATATCAACTCTTTCAATCAAAACATGGATTATGCATGGGAACATGTGCGTGATGAGAAGGGGCTTTTTGATATCGATTTCAGTGGAAGAACCCATGATGACCGCAAGTGGCTGTTAACGCAAGCTGCTATGGTAGAGATGTATGCTCGGTTAGCAGTAACTAAATAAATATAAACACTTATTAAAAAAGAATTGGTATGACAAAAGAAAACTCTTCCTAGCTCATTCTTCCTGTTTACATAAACAAGGAACTATCAGATGTTGAAAAATAAATGTCTTTTTAATCAAAGTTAGTATTATGAAAATAAAAAAACACATTCTAATACCTCTAATGGTATTGCTACTTTTTGGAAGTATGGACGCGATGGCCGCCATAGAGCAGGCTATACAAGTAAAAGGTAAGGTTGTAGACAATATTGGCGAACCTGTAATTGGTGCTAATGTAGTTGTAAAAGGGACCACGACCGGAGTGATTACTAGCATAGACGGTAGTTTTGCCATCGACGCTGTAAAAGGTTCTACTATTGTGGTATCTTTTATCGGTTATTTATCTCAGGAAGTAAAAGTAACTGGTAATTTTCTAAATATTACATTAGAGAACAATACGGAATTGTTAGACGAAGTAGTGGTAGTGGGCTACGGTGTACAAAAGAAAGCCAACCTTACGGGTGCTATCGCCACAGTGGGGGCGAAGGAACTTGAGGACCGTCCTGTAACTAATGCTGCCGCAGCACTTCAGGGTAAGGTAGCCAACTTGAATATCTCCAATGGAGACGGTGGTCCGGGTAAGAAGGCATCGTTCAATATCCGAGGTTATGCCGGACTGGACGCAACCTACAGTCCATTGGTTATCATAGACGGTGTAACCGGTTATTTCGATGATTTGAATCCCAATGACATTGAGACGTTGACTGTATTGAAAGATGCTGCTGCAAGTGCTATCTATGGAGCACAAGCTGCCTACGGTGTGATATTGGTTACCACTAAGTCAGGTAAGAAGAATGAAAAGACTGTCATCAATTATAACAATAATTTTTCGTTCAACAGTCCGACCGTACTACCCAAAACTGCCGGTTCATTGGAGTTTTCCAGACTTTTTAGAGAAGCTGACATCAATGGAGGCGGTAGTGGTATTATTGACCTGGAGACGATGGAGCGTATTGAAAAATATTACTATGATCCGACCAGTATTCCCAACAACGTGCCGCAACGAGATAATCCGGACCGTTGGGCTGATTGGGGAGACGGACGTTCAAATGCCAACGAAGACTGGCAAAAAGCTATGTTCAAGAATAACCAGCTCAACCAACAACACAACATTTCAATTCGGGGTGGTAGCGACAAGACTACATACGTCATGTCTCTGGGATATTTGAAAGACGAAGGCAAACTGAGATATTACGATGATCATTATCAACGTTACAATGCGTTGGCCAAAATTACGACTGACGTGACGAAGTGGCTGACCGTGGGCTTGAATGTACGTTATTCACACGAAAAGAGTGTATCTCCCGCTTACGGCATGAATCCGGGTGGCAGTGTCAACGATATGATTGGTTGGACACAAGTAGTGTGGCCTACTATTCCTGTGCGTGATCCCAATGGACATTTCTCTCCGGCCGGACGTATGGTATTCATTGCCGATGCCAATCCTCAGACCTCATACACCGATAACTTCTGGGGCACTGCTAACGTAGTCATCAAGCCACTGAAAGGTTGGACTATCAATGCCGACTTTACCTACAACAAATGGATGAACAAACGTAGTTACTCCAAAGGTCTCATTTATTCCTACTCGGTGAGCAACGAGCCTTACCTTGAAGGTGGATTTGGAACTGAAGATACGCGTGTATGGCAGGAATCTAACAATGATGACTTCACATCAATGAATGCATATACTACGTATGAAAAAGAGTTCAAGGGACACAATTTCAAGATAATGGCCGGTATGCAGTCGGAATATAAGAAGAACTTCGGTCTTTATGCCAATAAAATGGGGATGGTATTACCGGGCCAACCGTCCATTTCTACCAGTACAGGAAAGATAGAGGCCTGGGATTCTCTGGATCATTATGCTACTCTCGGTTTCTTCGGTCGTTTCAACTATGACTACAAGAGCCGCTATCTCTTTGAGTTCGACCTGCGCAGAGACGGTTCTTCCCGTTATGCCAAAGGACACCAGTGGGGAACTTTCCCAGCTTTTTCCGCCGGTTGGAATGTGGCTAAGGAAGCTTTCTTCGAACCTTATACTTCGATACTTTCCGAATTACGTTTAAGAGGATCTTGGGGAGAATTGGGCAATATGCGGGGAAAAAATTACCAATATATCTCTACCGTACCTTATAACGCTACGACCGATTATATTATGGGTGACAAACGAATCAGTGCCTTTGGTGCTCCTAATATGATTGCCTATAATACATGGGAGAAGAATCGTACTTTGGACTTTGGCGTTGACATCGCCGCACTGAACAATCGGCTTACTATGTCGTTCGACTGGTACAGAAGAGATATTATCGGACTTATTACAAAGGGTGTCACTTTGCCTGCCGTGCTGGGTGTAAACTCTCCTGATACGAACAATGCCGATATACGTAATGAGGGTTGGGAACTGACACTCGGATGGAGAGACCAGTTCTCGCTGGCATCCAAATCATTCAACTACAGTGTATCGTTCAATCTTTCAGATTACCAAGGAACTGTTTTGAAATATTCAAATCCCAAGGGGCTGATATATGACTACTACGTAGGTAAGAAGATGGGGACCATATGGGGATATACCACCGATCATATAATGACCGATCCTGCTGAAGCGAAAGCCATTAACGATTCTGGCGTACAGAACAAGTTTGGTGGTGACTGGGTTGTAGGTGACATCAAGTATGTGAATCTGGATGATGATCCTAACATTAACGATGGAAATCAGACGCTGGAAGACCATGGAGACCTCTCTATCATTGGTAATGATACTCCCCGCTATAATTTTGGTTTTGGCTTCAATGCAGACTGGAACGGTATCGACTTTTCGATGTTCTTACAAGGAACCATGAAACGTGACTTATGGCTGGAAGGTCCTGTTGCCTTTGGACTCGGAGGTGGACAATGGGGTTCCAATGTATGGAAAAACACACTGGACTGCTGGCGTGAGGATGGAAGTAATCCGGATCCATGGTTACCAAGACTCTATTTGTGGAGCACCAGTAAGAATTTGCAGAAACAGACCCGTTACATGGATACTGGTGCTTATTGCCGCCTGAAGAACATTCAGTTGGGATATTCGTTACCGGGAGCTATTATTAATAAGGTAGGGCTGGAAAAAGTACGCATTTACTTCAGTGGAGATAACCTGCTGACTTTCTCCGGTATTAACGAGAACTTTGATCCCGAAGCTCCGTGGGGCGGTGCATATCCCATCTCCAAGTCAATTTCCTTTGGTGTTAACGTTACATTCTAAAACTCTAAAAATACAAAAAGATGAAAAAGTTAATCTATACACTTTGCCTATTTACCGGCATGGCAATCTCTTCTTGTGAAGACTGGTTGGCAAGAGACCCACTGGATCAGATTGCGGATGTGAATCTGACCTATACGGCAGATGAATGCAAACTGTACGTAAATCAGTTTTATACCTCATTTTGGGGCTCGCCTAACAACTATATTTATCATATTGACCGAGGTTCGGATAACCTGCTTAGTGACAATTATCAAGATAACAAAGACTTGATTGAAGGTTTGCACCAGGTTCCTTCCAGTGGCGAAGGCTGGGGAACTACTGAATGGGGAAAAATACGCAGTGTCAACTTTTTGTTGGATAACTGTGACAAGTCTCCCGAACCGGAAAAAGCCCGCAAATACATTGGTGAAGCTTACTTCTTCAGAGCTATGCTCTACTATGAACAGTTTCTGCGGAAGTTTGGCGGTGCTCCCTGGATTGATAAAACACTGGATCTTGAATCAGGAGAATTGTACGGCCCTCGCCTGAAGCGGCACGAGTTAGCTGATAAGATTCTGAATGACATGGATGATGCCATAGACAGATTACCGACATATAGTCAGCAGGAGACCGGACGTGTCTCAAAAGAGGCAGCTATGCTATACAAAGCACGAATTGCCCTGTTCGAAGCCACTTGGGAGAAGTATCATGCCGGTACGCCTTTCGCCGGAGAGGGAAATGTACAGGCTTATATGGAAGAAGCGGCCAGAATGGCGAAGTTGGTCATTGACAGCCAGTTGTTTGACTTGGACAACATGGGCGTGGAAGACGGCTATCACACACTGTTCAACCGTTGGGACTATTCAAGCAGCAAGGAGATTATGCTATGGAAGAAATTTGATCGCTCACTGGGATTTTGGCACAATGATAACCGTAATCCCGGACGTAATGGTGCCGGTGTAGGATTGACCAGGGCATTGGTTGATTCCTATCTCTGCATCAGTGAAGACGGTACACAGGCATTGCCGATAAGCCTGGCCGAAAATTATGCAGGGGATACTAATTTATTGAATGTGGTTGCCAACCGTGACCCACGCTTGGCACAAACAATGTTTACTCCCGGACGTCCGAGAACTATCAACGGGAAGGATACAACGGTTGTGTTCATAAAGCCGAATATTACCCTTTCCGGTGTAGAGAAGTGTTCCACAGGATATGAACTGGCCAAAGGTGCTGATCCCGATGCCAACGAACAGGAGACCATTTCGGGAAGTATCAAAGGAAGTATCATTTTTCGCTATGCTGAAGCACTGCTGATTTATGCAGAGGCAAGAGCTGAACTGGGTAACATCACACAGAATGATTTAGACATTACCATTAATAAACTGCGTGATAGGGTAGGTATGCCACATCTCACACTTTCCGTAGGTTATACCGATCCGAAGGGAGACTTTACGGCAGCAAGAGGTTATGAGGGGGTACCGGTTTCCAATCTGCTACAGGAGATTCGACGTGAACGCCGTATAGAATTAGCATGTGAAGGTTACCGCCACGATGACTTAAAGCGTTGGCGTGCCCACCACTTATGGAATCACGATAGAATACAGGGGGCAAACGCTGCTCAGTTTGAAAACCTGGATTGGTTAGTGAAGTATTTCCAAAACGACTTCCACATTCCCGCCGCAATCAATAAGGCAGATTTCATGGAAAAGGTGGGGCATTGGAGTCCCGAACGTAATCAGGACAACTACTGGGTGGACAGTGAAGGTTATTTTGAACCTTATCAACGCCACATTCCGGACGGACATTTTCATTTCGACCCAACAAAAGCGTATCTTCAGCCGATTCCTACTGAACAATTGGTGTTGAATCCTGACTTGAAACAAAATCCCGGCTGGGAAAAATAGTAATAGTTAAAGTTAAAAATTTAATGTAATATCCATACCTTTGTTTTTCCCTGTCTGTAGGGAGGGGGAAAAGCAAAGGTAAAAAACAGAAAATGAATATGAAGAAAAATGTAATTCAGACATTGATTAGCCTTACCGTCATCATCGGAATTTGTAGTTGCACTACCTCCCCAAAGAAAACAATACAAAAAGAGGAGGCCACAGGAAAATGGGTAAAATATGAAAATAATCCTGTCTTGGGTGGTGGCGATTTAGGTACGGTATTCGATATTTGTGTACTGAAAGATAGTGACTCTTATAAGATGTACAGTTCTTGGCGCCCCCAAAAAAGTATTGCATTGTCCACAAGTAAAGATGGAAAAAATTGGAGTGCGCCGCAAATAGTTTTGCCACCTGTTGAAGGCAGTAGTTGGGAGGCTGACATGAATCGTCCGGTTGTTGTTTACAAAGACGGACTGTATCACATGTGGTATACGGGACAAAATGACGGTAAGTCATGGATTGGATATGCTATAAGTAAAGACGGCTATAACTTTGAACGGCAAAGCAAAGAACCGGTCTTGTCAGCGGAACAGCCTTGGGAGAAAGTTGCGGTCATGTGTCCTCATGTAATTTGGGATAAACACGAGAATATTTTTAAAATGTGGTATTCCGGAGGAGAACAATATGAACCCGATGCTATCGGTTATGCAACGAGTAAAGACGGGTTACATTGGACTAAATGGGACAAAAATCCGATATTTAAAGCCGATCCTGCACAAAGTTGGGAACAGCATAAGGTTACCGCATGTCAGGTGATAGAACGCGAAAATGATTATTTAATGTTTTATATCGGTTTCTATGACATTAATTTTGCGCAGATAGGAATGGCACGTTCCAAAGACGGAATCAATGATTGGGAAAGATACTCCGAAAACCCGATCATTTCTCCTACGGAAGGTGGGTGGGATGCCAGTGCCACTTACAAGCCATTTGCCATTCAAGAGAAAGACTGCTGGATGCTTTGGTACAATGGGCGGAATGAACATTTGGAACAGATTGGTTTGGCTATTTATGACAATCATGACTTAAATTTCTAAACTATATGCAAATAAAGAAGTTATTTATAGCTTTAGGTATAGTTTTGCCCCTGCACATGCAGGGGCAAAACTTCCTCATTAAAGATGCTCCGGAAGTAATCGAGTCTTACGTCAATCAATTCAATCGTGAAGATAATGAATTGTATAAACAAGGTATCCCTAACTGTGGTGCATCTGATTTTTTAAGAAAGAATATTCCATTTTTTGAGTGTCCGGATAAGGAGCTGGAGAAAACATATTATTTTCGATGGTGGACTTATAGAAAGCATATAAAGAAGACTCCTGACGGGTTCGTTATTACTGAATTCTTGCCGGATGTTCCTTGGGCCGGAAAGTATAATACCATCAGTTGTGCGGCTAACCATCATTTCTACGAGGGCCGGTGGCTGAGAAACGCTGAAATTTTATCTGATTATGCTTCTTTCTGGTTTTCTGGTAGCGGGAATCCGAGGCTATACAGCTTTGGGGCTGCAGACGCTATCTACAATTACTATTTAATTCACAATGATAAAATGCTACTGGCCGATTTGTATCCCAAGCTAAAAGATAACTTTGCAAAGTGGGAAGAAGAAAAGCGGGATTCGACTGGAATGTTCTGGCAGGTTGACGACAGGGATGGAATGGAGATGTCTGTTTCCGGACATTTGTCAGAAGGTGGACGTGGTTATCGCCCTACCATTAACAGCTATATGTACGGTGAGGCTGTTGCGTTGGCAAAAATAGCTTCAATAGTAGATCGTGACATGGAAGCCCGGACCTATCAGAAGAAGGCTGATAAGTTAAAAGGAATAATAAACCGGAGGCTATGGGATAAACAGGCTGATTTCTATAAGGTTATACCTCTAAATGGCAAGATGGAATTCTCTTATGCACGTGAACTTCTTGGATACATTCCCTGGTTCTATAATATACCGCCGGATAACTATTCCATAGCATGGAAACAACTATTTGATTCCAAGGGATTTGAAGCAGCCTATGGCCCAACTACTGTAGAACAGCGTTGCCCTGATTTCAAGATTTCATACGAAGGACACGAATGTCAATGGAATGGTCCCAGCTGGCCCTATTTGACTTCCATGACACTGGCAGCAATGGCTAACTATTTCAATAGTTATGATTCTCCCATCATCACTAAAAAAGATTATTTAAGTCTTTTGAACATATACAGTAATAGTCATCGTATTTTATCAGTCAATAACGATACGATTTGTTGGATTGATGAAAATATCAATCCCTATACGGGAGACTGGATATCGAGGACTCGCCTGAAATCATGGAAAAACGGAACTTGGGATGATTCTAAAGGTGGTGTAGAAAGAGGGAAAGATTATAACCACTCTTCTTTTTGTAATTTGATTATTTCAGGATTAATGGGAGTTCGTCCGCAGGAAGATGGAAGTATTATCATAAACCCTCTTGTTCCTGATGGATGTTGGGACTATTTTTGTTTGGATAATGTATATTGCCAAGGCAAAACCATTACCATTATTTTTGATAAGAAAGGGAAAAAATATGGTAGGGGAAAAGGTTTTATAGTTTACGTGGACGATAAATGTTTATCCCATACGACAAGGGTGCAGAAAGTAGTAATCCGGTAATTTATTTATGTAACATTCAGGATACCCTTGGAGACCATATATCAGCATTTACAAAATACCCTCATACCTTTCGTTTAACAGTGACAAAGGATGAGGGTATTTTATGAGAACAATTAATCCTTTTGTGTAATTCCTCTCCAGTCATCTGTTCGGAAAGGTGAAGCCGGAAGTCCTGCTCCATTATACAAATTGCAGACCGGATTATTGGCCCAAGCATATCGCACAGCAACCGGATAAGGTACCGCTTCAGGTGCACTGACTATAATTTTGTCTCCGTCTATCTCAGCTTTGGCCCAATGGAATTCATGATTGCGCCCGGCTATAGCAAAGCCTTTCAACTCCTTGCCATCGCTACTTTTCAATCCACCATCGGTATGATCAAAAGAAAGAATTATCTTATTTCCTACAATCTGATGGGAGCGATAGATCGGGCCGGAATAAGGCAGTTTTTCCCCATATGTTTTGGCACGGGCAATCAAAGCCAGTCGATGTCCTACGGTTTGTTTATCTTTAGGGTGAATGTCATTGGCGTCACCTCTGTCTATTATTACAGCCATACCGGTATTGCCTACTGCCAATGCACGCATTTGTGCTTCACGAAGCTCTGCCCACTCTGATTCTGCCGGTTGGGAAACTTCATGCATAAAATTGGCCAGTTGCACAAAATAGAATGGAAAATCCTGTTTCCAATCCCGGCGCCAATTCTCTATTACCAATGGGAAAAGTTCCCGATACTGATAGGCTCTGGAAGAATTATTCTCACCCTGATACCAAATTGCTCCTCGAATACCATAAGATATCAGTGGATGAATCATTGCATTATAAAGGGAAGTCGGTAAATTGGGATCTACGGATCTGTCTACCGGAAGTGTCCCTACCTTATGAGTATCCGCAGCAACCTGATATTTCCAATCACCGGACAGACTAATCTGTTCATCATTTGTAGAGCGAAGATAAAGGTCTCCCCAAATGCCACAGTTACCACCTGTATCCAAGACTCGAATGGCTAATATTGCTTTTCCAGCCTTTACCATTTTTTTCGGAATGATGTATTTGCGTTGAAGAGTCGGCCCATCTGTACGGCCTATTTCTATTCCATTCCAATAAGTAATATCATTATCATCAATAGCCCCCAGGGATAGTTGTACATCTTTACCTGCCCAACTAGCGGGAATTTCGATTTCTTTTCTAACCCACATAACTCCATCAAAGCCGGCCAATTGTGGACCCACTTCACCCGGGAAATTCATACTTTCCCAATCTTTGTCATCTAATGATGCAGCAGCTCTTACCGGTTTTCCTTCAGCAAAACCTTCGTCCACACGGTTATTCCAGGCAGTGAGCTCCTTTAAATATTCTGCTTTGAGTATTTTCTTATCACCCGGCATCTTCTGAATGGACTCCACTGTTTTCACAAATTCCGGCATCTCCTTCAAGACTTCTCCACTTATCCAGGATTCAACGTTTGTGCCTCCCCAAGAAGTATGTATCAAGCCAACCGGAACATTTTGTTTCTCTGAGATTTCTCTGCCAAAGAAATAAGCTGTAGCAGAAAACTCAGGGATGGTTATCGGTGAACAAACCTGCCAACTGTCATTGCGGACTTTTATATTCGTTTCCGGTTGGGTACTGTTGATTTGTTCTATTTGCAGAAGTCGTATATTAGAGTGTCCGGCTTCTGCAATTTCTTTCTGGTAATTTGTAATCTTTCCCCATCCCCCTAATGGCATTTCCATATTCGATTGTCCCGAACATATCCATACTTCGCCAATCATCACATTTTTTAAATTTACTTTCTTACCATCTGTCAAGGCAATCTCGTATGGTCCTCCGGCAACAGGCGTGTGAACAGTTACTTTCCATTTTCCTGCTTTATCAGCCTGAACCGCATACGTCTTCCCATCCCATGAGGTGGTTACTTTTACAGTTTTCATAGGCTGCGCTTCACCCCAAATGGGAGCATTGGTTTGTTGCTGCAACACCATATTATCAGAGAAAATAGGTGGCAGCACAATTTTTGCAAATGCTGTACCTGACAAGATCAGTAAAATTACAACTAGCATACATTTGTTTTTCATACCCTTTAGTTTTTACTTTGATATACACATTATTTTAGTTTTATTCATTTGTACAAAGATAGAAATCTATACTTAAAAACGCCCCAAATACATGACATTAAAGTATATAGAACCCATAATGACATAAATGGATACATATATGTCACAAATGCAGAACAGAATATTCTATTTATGTGCTAATTTTGCAAACAATAAAACTTTAAAACACATCATTTAGTATGAAAAAACAATTACTGCTGCTATTAATTTTTAGTATTTCTTTGTATATTCAGGGACAGAACATACATAAGCTGGCTTCGCCGGATGGGAATATTCAGATTTCAGTGAATCTTTCAGATAAAATCTACTACGATGTCATTTGCCGGAATGAGACATTGTTAAAGCAGTGTCACCTTGCAATGGAAATCGGTGACCAGGAATTGGGAACGAATCCTAAAATGACTAAAGTAAGCCATAAGAATATAGACGAGTCTTTAAAGCCTGTTATTCCATTGAAATTTTCGTCTGTAAGTAATCGGTACAACCAACTTCTTCTAGACTTCAAAGGAGGTTATTCCGTAGAGTTTCGTGCCTTCAATGACGGAATTGCCTACCGTTTTATAACCAATAAAAAAGGAATGATCAATGTGAAGAATGAGACCCTCCAAGTGAACTTCCCTGATAATTATTTGCTACACATGCAACAGTCCGGAAGTTTTAAAACGGCTTATGAAGAAGAATATACCCATTTGTATAGCAAAGAATGGAAATCATCTGCCTCAATGGCTTTATTGCCAATTCTGATTGATACTCAAAAAGGAAGTAAGATATTAATCAGTGAAACATCACTAACCGATTATCCGGCTGTTTTTCTGAAAAGTAATGGCAGCAATGGTATGGTTTCTGTATTTCCCAAAGTACCTCTTGAATTTGGAGAAGACGGTGATCGGAGTGTCAAAATACTGAAAGAAGCCGACTATATAGCACAAACCAGTGGAAAGCGTAATTTCCCTTGGCGCTATTTTGTCATTAGTACAGAAGATAGCCAACTCATTGAGAATACGATGTCTTATAGATTGGCCGAAAAGAACATATTGGAAGATACTTCCTGGATTAAGCCCGGATTGGCAAGCTGGGAATGGTGGAACGGTGCTACTCCCTACGGACCGGATGTTAATTTTGTAGCAGGATGCAATCTCGATACTTACAAATATTTTATTGATTTTGCTGCTAATTATGGTATACCATATATTATTATGGACGAGGGCTGGGCTATGAGTACCCGTGATCCCTATACACCAAATCCTGCGGTAGATGTGCATGAACTCATTCGTTATGGCAAAGAAAAAAATGTAGGCATTGTGCTTTGGTTGACATGGCTCACTGTAGAAAACAATTTCGGGCTGTTTGAGACTTTCGAGAAATGGGGTGTGAAGGGAGTCAAAATCGACTTCATGGACAGAAGTGACCAGTGGATGGTGAATTATTATGAAAGAGTAGCCCGAGAGGCTGCCAAGCACCATCTGTTTGTCGATTTTCATGGGGCATTTAAGCCTGCCGGATTGGAATATAAGTATCCGAATGTATTGTCTTATGAGGGCGTAAGAGGAATGGAACAAATGGGTGGATGTCGACCGGACAACAGCATATATTTGCCTTTTATGAGAAATGCGGTTGGTGCAATGGACTATACGCCGGGTGCCATGCTTAGTATGCAACCGGAAATTTATTGTTCCGAACGCCCTAATTCAGCCAGTATAGGTACACGAGCTTACCAAATGGCTTTATTTGTTATTTTCGAAAGTGGGTTGCAGATGATGGCGGACAATCCTACACTTTACTATCGCAATGACGAATGTACCCGATATATTACTCAAGTCCCGCAGACATGGGATGAAACCATTGCTTTGAAAGCTAAGGCTGGGGAATATGTGATTGTGGCAAAACGTAAAGGAGATAAGTGGTATATCGGTGGCATGACTAACAACCGACAGCAAGAGAGAACCTTTGAATTGGATTTTGACTTCCTGAAAGAAGGACAATCTTATCGGATGACTTCTTTTGAGGATGGGGTTAATGCTAACCGACAAGCTATGGATTACAGAAAAAAAGAATATACTCTTAAAAAAGGAGATAAAATAATAGTGCGTCTGGCACGTAACGGAGGATTTGCCTCTGTCATTGAGTGATAATCCTATCTCGATCTTTATCCAATCCGGACTGGTTGCATCATTTCTCTCCTTTCATATTGCTTTGCAGGGAGAAGTTTTGGAGCAAGTCCGGATTCGGATACTATTTTGATAGAAATGGCAATCTCTTCGGGAGAAAACATTTATCATGCACTTGAGAATTATTTGTCCGGCATGTATTATCTTTGTGAACCCACTAATGCATTATATCTAACATGAAATACATTTATCGAACATACTTGTCACTACTGTATTTTCTTTGCTTACTATTTTGCCTGCCTTTGGAGGTTCATGCATACAGTTTGAGACAATTTTCCAATAGAGATGGTCTTTCAAATAGTGCTATTCTCTCTCTTTATCAGGATGATCGGGGCATCATTTGGATCGGCTCTTGCGATGGCATGAATATCTTTGATGGAACCGACATACATTTGTATACCCCAATAAACTCTTCCAAAACCTTACTTTCCGGAAACTTGATAAATCAAATCATCGAATCGGAGAAGGATATATTATGGGTGCAGACTAATTATGGATTGAATCGCTTAGATACCAAGCAACAGACCAGCCAGAGTTTCACTGAATTCAAAGGGCAATACTTTATGGCTAACAATAAGGATGACATGCTTTTTATTCTGAAAGATGATGGCTATCTTTATTATTATCAGCGAGAAGCACAATCTTTCAATAGATTGGAAATTCCCAATCTTGAATTTAGCCATGTACTCTCTATGACTGTGGATTCAAACGATATTTTATGGATATTTACCTCCAATGAAGAGACTCAAAGTTATCGTATTGAGAATACAAAACAGGGGCTGATATTAACCCGTAAGAATCTTTTTACGCATTCGTGTAAATTATACCATGCCTTTGCCGAGAAAGATATGGCTTACTTTATTGACGAAACCTACGCTCTTTACGAATATGATTTTAATAACCGGCAAGCATACTATATAGCTGACCTAAGAGGTCAGATTGAAGTGCATGGGGAAGTATCTTCCATCATCAAGCAAAAAAACGATTACTACATCGGTTTCAAAAACAGTGGTCTCATTGTTCTAAAATATATGTCCTCTCAAAAGATGAAATATCAGATACAGAAAACAGAAATACATTCCGGTATTTTCTGTCTGATGAAAGATAAATTTCAAGATATTGTATGGATAGGAACAGACGGACAAGGTGTATACATGTATTATAATGACACCTTTTCTATTACCAATACTCTTTTAGACACTCCTGTATATCAAATAAGTAATCCGGTTAGGGCTCTTTACTACGATCAGGAGCAAACGCTTTGGATAGGAACCAAAGGAAGTGGGATACTCCGCATTAAAAAGTATACTCCGGATAACAGTATGCCTATGTCGTCTGATCGGATTACACCATATAATAGTGCGCTGGCAGATAATTCCGTCTATTGTTTTGCTCCCGGATGCAAAGATAAATTGTGGATCGGAACCGAAAATGGAATTAATTATTATTCGTACTTAAGCAGGCAATTAAAAGAACTGCCTATCATTGCCAATGGAGAAAAAGTGAAGTATGTGCATTCTATAAAACAACCGAATGATACGACCTTATGGGTATCTACGGTAGGTGAAGGCATTGTAAAAGTTATCTTTGATGCTTCTACTGCTACTCCTACTGTAAAATCTGCTTCCCGTACTGTTATTGATAACGGGCGTATGGCTTCGAACTATTTCTTTACTTCTTACCAGGAAAACGACTCCATACTTTGGTTTGGCAATCGTGGTTGCGGTGCATATCGCATGAATGTAGAGACAGGGGAAATGATTCCGCATCGTTTTGACAGTATTGTAAGCAGTCAGACAGCTAACGACATTTTTGCTATTTACAAAAACGCAAAAGGTTATTGGTTAGGAACTAGCTCGGGGTTGTTGCATCTTGAACAAGATGATTCCTTATATACGAAAGCGGACTTATTTTTAAATAACACTGTACACGGAGTTTTAGAGGACCACCAAGGCGATCTTTGGTTGAGTACCAACCAGGGATTGATACGTTTCAACCCCGAGACTCGTACAGGGCAAACCTATAACAGTGGAAATGGATTGGAAATCACCGAGTTCAGTGATGGTGCTTTCTATAAAGATGTCGTTTCGGAAACACTGTTTTTTGGAGGTACAAATGGTTTTATTTCTATTCAGACAAATGACTGTATCACCGAAGAGTATATGCCGCAAATCACCCTGAAAGGACTGTCTATCTTTGGCAAAGAACACAATATTCATAAGTTTCTTTATGAAAAGGAGGGTAAAACAATCCTTCAACTGGATTACAGTCAGAACTTCTTTCAGCTAAATTTTATGGCTATTGATTACATCAATGGCAACAACTATTCTTTTTATTATAAGCTTGAAGAAATGAGCAACCAATGGATAGAAAACGGAACATCCACCAGCGCTATTTTCTCTAATCTTGCTCCGGGTGAATATTCTTTATTAGTAAAATACAAAAACAATATAAACGGGCAAGAAAGCCAAACACAGTCCGTCATTATCCGTATCACTCCGCCGTGGTATCTCAGTCCGCTGGCCTATATGGTATATTTCATTCTATTTGCACTGTTGTGCACTGCAGGGATATATAGGCTCATTTATATATACCGTCGCAAACAACACCGTATGTTGGACAAGATGAACCGGGAGAAGAAAGAAGAAATCTACGAATCAAAATTGCGTTTTTTCACTAATATCACTCATGAATTCTGTACGCCACTGACCCTGATTTATGGTCCTTGTGAGAAGATACTTGCCAATCCGGAGATTGACGCATACACTCAGAAGTATGCAAAGATGATACAACAAAATACTGAAAAACTGAATAATCTGATTTTAGAGTTACTTGAATTTCGCAGATTGGAAACCGGCAATAAAGTACTTTCTATTCAACAGTTATCCGTGTCGGAAAAGGTTAGAAGCATAGCGGAATCTTTCGAAGAACTGGCTGAAAATAAAGAAATGAATTATCAGTTGCATATTTCTCCGGACATTGAATGGAATACGGATATCAGTTGCTTCAATAAGATTGTCAGCAATTTAATATCCAACGCTTTTAAGTACACGCCCGACAAAGGAATTATCACAATAGAGTTGAAAGTGGAAAACCAGTCGTTAATTTTTTGTATATCCAATTCTGGAAAAGGGATAGCCAAAGAAAATTTATCCAAAATATTCGATCGTTATAAAATATTGGATTCTGTTGAGATGAACGGTAAGAATTCTCGTACAGGACTTGGATTAGCTATTTGTAAGAGCATGATTACGCAGTTGAATGGGGAAATCAGCGTAAATAGTGTTCTCTATGAAATGACAACATTCACCGTTACCTTGCCCAATCTTCCCATAACTGAACGGGACACTACACAAACTACTTATGAAACCGGACTATTACATACGGCTACGGAGGAACCTATTGTTTTAGAAAAGACTGCCATAGAGTTTGATACGGGTAAACGGACCATCATGGTTATTGATGATGATAATTCCATGTTATGGTTCGTTTCAGAACTTTTTGCAGACAAATACAATGTGCGCTCTTTTGATAATGCAAAAGATGCATTGAGCAGTCTGGAGCAGAAGCAACCCGACTTAATTATTTCAGACGTCATGATGCCCGGTATCGATGGACTGTCGTTTGCTCAGAAGATAAAGCAACACAAATTATGGAGTCATATTCCACTGATCCTCCTTTCCGCCCTACATCACGAAGACGATCAGGTAAAGGGCATCGAGTCAGGAGCAGAAGCCTATGTTACCAAACCTTTTAACGTGAAGTATCTGGAGAAAATCGTTTATCGTCTCATCAAACGGGAGGCAGACTTGAAAGAATATTATAGCTCTATTTTCAGTTCCTTCACTATGGAACATGGCAATTGTATACATAAAGAAGATCAGGAGTTCCTGGATAAAATGCTCGAGATTATAGAGAAGAATATTGCAAATCCCGATTTACAAGTGGAATTGCTAAGTAGTGAGATGGGGTATAGTATCCGCCAGTTCTACCGGAAACTAAAACCGATAACCGAACAGTCTCCTGCTGATATCATTAAGGAATACCGTCTAACAATGGCAGAACGGCTGTTAATAGCCAAGAATCTTACTATTGAAGAGATTATGGACCAGACCGGATTCAACAACCGCGGAACATTCTATAAACTGTTCTCGAAAAGGTATGGCATGCCTCCGCGACAGTATAGAGAGCAACAAAAGGAAAATGTAAAGAAGGAGAAGATATCGGGCATATCAGACGAATAGGGCGTCTGAAACTTGTATAACTTATTATTGGGGCTATACTGCATTATTCTTTCTGAAATTTGTGGGGCTGCAACCTCTGTATTTTTTAAATAGTTTATTTAGATGGCTTTCATCGGTGAAGCCTAACTCTGCTACAATCTCGCTGATTCTCATTTCACTATGCAATAATCTGTTTTCTACCAGTTTCAGTTTATAATTCAGTATGTACTGTTGCATTGTTTCGTTTGTGTGTTTTTTAAAGTAACGTCCCAAATAATTCTCTGAAATGCCGAAATGTTGACTGATAGTTTTCGTTTTGATTTTCTCGGATTGATAAATGTAGGTCTGGATATATTGCAGTATACCGAGTGATTTCTCTTCGGAGCATTCATTTACTTGTTCAGGCAGAAACATGGCGATATTGCGTGCAACGACTATTATTATGGTGTTTATCAGTTGTGTTATGATTTCTTTGCTATATAAGTTTCTATTGACGTATTCCCTGATGATGGCTTCAATCATAGGTTTTACGAGTAGTTTGTCTGTTCGATTTCGTAAAATACAGCCAGGTTGGTGGTTGGCATGCTGTAAGATAAATTCTAATCGTTTTATGTTTTCTGTACCGAAAACAGCGGAATGAATGTAGATATCATTGAACTTAATATTGATAAACTTAGTAGTGGAATGTATTTCAAATGAATGTGAGTCTCCGGGAGTTATCATAAATAGGTGTCCGTCGTGATAAGAAAATTTATTATTGTTAATCCATTGGATACCTGTACCCGATAAGATGTAGACCAACTCAAAAAAAGTATGGTCGTGTTCTTTTAGCATTGACTCGTCAAACTCACTGAAACTAATCTCAAACGGTTGATGTAAGTTTTCTCTTTTCATAAGACAAATATAGTCTAAAAAACGTAATTTTACCGATATAACGAAAAGTAATACATAATAATAGACCTAAAAATGGTATAACTTTGCTTTAAATATTAAAAATTGATAGGATATGAACTTTTTAGAACTTACAAAAAAACGTTTCTCGGTGAGAAATTATAAGTCAGACAGGGTCGAACAGGATAAAATCGACTATATCATTGAATGTGCCCGTTTAGCTCCTTCTGCAGTTAATTATCAGCCTTGGCATTTCATGGTGGTGGTCAGTGAAGAACAAAAACAGAATTTACGGCAATGTTATAATAGAGAATGGTTCGCACGGGCACCGGTATACATTGTTGTTTGTGCCGATAAATCGATAGCATGGGTACGTAAATCCGATAACAAAAATCATGCGGATATCGATGCTGCTATCGCTACAGAGCATATCTGTTTAGCCGCAGCCGAAATAGGGCTGGGAAGTTGTTGGGTGTGCAACTTTGATCCGGAATTGTTTAAAGCTAATTTCAGGCTGTCGTCCGAAAGATATCCGGTAGCTATTGTATCATTGGGATATATCCAAGAGCAACCTGATCATTTTACTACCCGAAAGGACAAGGATGAAATTGTTACTTTCTTATAAATCCGCATGGGAGGGAACGAATGAAAACAGAGATGGAGAAATGCTTGGCCGGTGAATGGTATGATTGCCATGCTCCGGTTTTTCTAGAACTAAAAGGAAAAACTCACCGTTTGTTGATGAGATACAATTCACTGTCTTATGAACAAAAAGAAGAAAAATATGCGATTCTGAAAGAAATGTTCGGTAGTATCGGAACAGAGGTTTCCGTAGGACATTCTTTTCTCTGCGATTATGGATGTAATATTCATATTGGTGATAATGTTACGGTAAATATGGGCTGTGTGTTTGTCGATTGCAATAAGATTACAGTTGGTAATAATGTACTGATTGCTCCTAATGTCCAGATTTATACGGCAACGCATCCCATTGATTTGAATGAACGGTTAACACCTGTTGAGGCACCGGAGGGAGTTCGATATGTCCGTCATACATTTGCCCTTCCGGTCACTGTTGAAGATGGTTGCTGGATCGGTGGTGGAGTTATTATATTGCCCGGGGTTACTATTGGTAAGGGAAGTGTTATTGGTGCCGGAAGTGTTGTTACCACAAATGTTCCTGCAAACAGTCTGGCTGTTGGAAACCCATGTAGGGTGATTCGTCAAATCAATAAATCTGAAAATTATGATCCGGCTGGTAGCTTTTGATCTGGATGGTACGATAGGAGATACTATTCCGCTATGTTTAGCAGCATTCAGAGAGGCGACTACTCCTTATGTAGATCATGAACTATCAGATGACGAGATAGCGCGGACCTTCGGATTAAATGAAGAAGGTATGATCAATCAAGTGGTTTCCGGTAATAGTCGGGAGAAGGCATTAAATGATTTCTATGTAATTTATGAAGAAATGCATGCCATTTTATGTCCCAAGCCATTTGAAGGGATGAAAACATTGATCGGGCAATTACATGAAAGAAATGTAATAGTAGTTCTTATTACGGGGAAAGGTATAAGAAGTTGTGATATTACATTGAAACAATTTGGTATGGATGGGTGTTTTGACCGAATAGAAACCGGCTCTTCTGAAAAGAACAGAAAATCAGAAGCAATGAAGGCCATATCATTATATTATGGCTTTAAGTCGAATGAAATGATATATGTAGGAGATGCGGTTTCTGATATCGAGGCATGCAATTCCGTAAAGATACAGTGTTTGGCAGCGGCATGGGCTGCATCGACAGACTGTGAGCAGTTAGAAAAATATAATTCCGGTTATGTCTTTAGTTCAGTTCGGTTATTACGGGATTTTCTACTTTGTTGAAGTACTAGTTTGAACCATAAAAAGGTTACTAATATAGTTTGTGGAGATAAATAAAAAACGTTGCGAAAGATGATTCGCAACGTTTTTTATTTTGAAGTGGTGCCACCAGCAAGAGAACTATTATCTTCTTTCTGTTGATTATCACCGTTTTATAGTTTCTTCCATTCGGAAATCCACATGATTTAGCACACGATTATGTTTTATCGCTTTGCTCGCTATAAGAACGATTCTTTTTTCAAATATCTCTTTGTTTCAATATCGCCTGAGATTCTCCTTGTAGAGTTACTACGCTGATATTTAAAACTTTATACTTTTAGCTTCAAGCATATCCCATGATTTAACCCACTAATTTGCTACGTGCTTTTGCGGTAGTTTGCTCATGGAGAATACTGAGGGCAAAGATAATGACTTTTGGGGATTTTACAAAACTATCCAGAAAGTTCTATAATTATAAATAGTAATATTGGAATTTTATAATTTTGATAATCAATAATTTGCCTCATTAGTCTTCATTGTTTCGCTCCAAATAATAGAAGTGATTAAAAAATGTGTTCAGAAGGCTGTATAGGATACTTTAGGTGTTTGTATGAGATATGAAGAAATTAAAAAATGAAGGTTTTCTAAGTAAGTCTGTTTATTTCTCTCTAAAATGAGTATCTTTGCTAAGTATTTTTAGACTCTAACTATTTAATGATTATATAAATAAGGCTTTGAAAGATTTAGAATTTACATATTTGGATGGTTTGCATCGCCCATATAATATGCCCTTAAAAGGTATAGTCTGGGTTTGTTGCTTTATAAAGTATATAGAAGATAATAATTTATCTATAGCTGTTAGTCATTTTTATGTGGAATTCTTTAAATTCCATTTGGGCCAAATATTAAAACATAATGCGATTGAAGAGGATAAATACAAAGGTGTTATATCAAAGGCTAAGGCTAAAATCGTTTTGCACTGGCTTCAAGGAAAGAAAGACATAAATGAAATAGAAACTGCTATTTCAGATATTCTTCAACAAAGATGTGATGAAGAAGAGCGGATTGTTTATTCAACTTATAAAAATACATCATATTATATAACCCTAGCTAAGAAATTAAATTATATCAGTTCTAATTATGAATTAACATTATGTGCTCGTGATTTAATTAAGTATAGCAAGCGGTTTTACACTATGTCAAATCAAGAAAAAGATAATTTATTTATGCATATAGTCTCTTGTGATACAGATGTATTTTTACCTTTGCTCTTCTCTTTACCATTTAAACGTAAATGTGTTGAGAATACAGAAGATTTGCATCTTATTTATTTAGAACAGTATTGTCATGTGAGCTATTTTAATTATGTAAAAAAAAGTCAGTCTTCTAATTACGACAAGGTAAGATTAGCTTGGATTAAAGATTTGAAGGTCGTTGATAAATACCTTAGAATAAAGAAACATTACGTTCAGTTGTTAGAAAATTCAGATTATAGCAATAAGTATTTGTATTATAAAGAAAGTGTTCATGCTTTTCTCTATGAATTTGTTAATTTATCAAGAAAAAGAGATTTACTTTATCAAAAAGTCGAAGATGCGTATTCCAAATTGATCGAATTAGGTAAGCACGATTTAGGATTTGTAAATCTGTATGATATAAAATCTGAAATAAGATTATCATTTGGGAATTTTGAAAAAATGATAAATGCTTACTATAACAAGCATGGTAAGTTAAAACTTGTTTTATTTTCCAATATTGTATCCTCTATTGATGCAAGAAAACGTTTTATAATAAATAGAAATCCAGTAATTAAAATACGAATAGTAAAGAAATGATTACAATAGATAACCTTTGGAGAAAATTAGATCCCATGCCAGATAATATTTCTAGTATCAGAAATGATTTGTGTAATGGTTTAGCTCCTAATCTACCGTTCTTTGTGTTAGATATGGAGAAAGCAAAAGAAAGTATTTCTCAAAAAATGAGTCAAATAGACACTTCTCTGCAATATAGCTTTATTACAGCAGATTATGGAAATGGCAAGTCTAATTTGATGAAATATTTTGAATATTTTTTTGCTAGAAATGAAAGTTTGAATATTCATGTTGCTTATTGGAGAGCTGACATGGATAGATATGATTTAATTCTTTTCATGCATTATATTCTACAAGAAAATTTCTCTGCTTTAATAAAAGATTCTTTGAAATTTATATTTGAATCGAAATCTGTTGAGATAGGCTCATTAGTTCGCAATTATTTAGGGTCTTATTCTGTATTAAAAGGGTATGTTGCTTCTATATGTGAGAACATTGACAATGATGAAGTTCTCGATACTTTAATAGCCCTTGGTACTGGAAGGATTTATAATAAAGGCAGCTTTGATAAACTTGGGCTTGAAAAGTTCACGGATTATAATAGAAGAGAAGTATTAGTACTTTTTTTGAACGTATTAGCCACTGCTGGTCATTATATAATATTTGAAATAGATGAATTGGAAAAGATCCAAGAAAAATCCAAAGCAAGATTTAATTCTTTGTTAACCTCATTTCGAGAGTTGATTGATCTCAGTTCTGACATTAGAGGGCATTACATTATTACTGCAGCAACGGAAGCATCAGGTGCTAGTTCTATAATGCCTTTAGCAGACTATAATACTGCATTTAAGAGGAGAATTGAAGAGCATATTATTCAACTTGAAAGTATATCTTCAAAGGATGATTTCATACTTTTGACTCAATATTTAGATGAACTCATTCAATCTCAAAGAACAAGTGAAGATATAGAAAAAATAGCATTATTCGCACGAACGAAACATTTTGCAAATAATAATAAAATCATCCAATTGGTTTGTAAAAAATTGAAGGATGTGGAAGTTATAAGCTTTACAGATAAATTAGCAGAATTAGGTCTTTACGATTCGTTTGTAGATATCAAGAATGAAATATTGGAAAATGAAGGATTTACTAGAATTAATAGTAAGTTTTTTAGCAGTTTGGATAATTATGTTCGGATTTTAAATTTTGTTACTGATGGTTATGAGATTAAAGCACAGTCTTACCAATCTTTGCTAAACCATATTGACAAAATAGCACATGTTTTTCTTTTTACTGGAGATATCGATGCAAATGTTAGTAGAATCAATAATGTTAAAACGACCTATGAAGATTATAAGTTAATTATTTATAGACCAGATTCATTAGATATATCATATGCAATCTTAAAAGAAAAAGCTATCGAAGCAAAAGAAATTGTAACATATGATCCAATGGTATTAATGACTCTGCTGGAAATGTATTACGAAAATTATACAACGCAGGAAGATAAAATTAAAGAATTAATTTCGTTATATACGAACGGGAATTTGTGATTTATGTTTAAAAATTTAAAGAAAAACACTGTAAAACGTTTTAGTATTGGTCTAGAGGATTTGCTACTTCCATATTGGAATATCTTGAAAGAGTGGCATGGAGATAATTTGCTGCTTAGTTTGGATTTCTCTAGTATAGATATTGCTTTTGATAATGAAAGAAAAGCTATTAAATTAGTCAATGATGTAGATAAGAAGGAGAATATGTTTCGAATAGCTTTTTCTCTTTTTTGCGAACAATTAAATAGAATGATTTTAGATAATGACAACCTTAATAAGTCGTTGCTGAAATCGACTCTTCTTCTTGTTAAAAGAAATTTTAAGTCGCAATTTATCATAATACAAGATACTACGACAAAAAGAAGCAATAGCTTAGATGAATTGAAAAATTTGTATTTTAAGAAAAAAATACTTAATATACTTATTGACACAGTAATAAAAGAAGATGGCTTATTCGATTGTTTGAAAGCTCTAGACCAACATGACTTTTATAATAATATCTTTGGAGATTATGATGATATTAATGAATTGGAAATACTTAGTTCTTGCTATCATATTTCATTGTTAGATTCGGCTCAATATCAAACTAAAGACTATGATATTGACTCTATTTGGCTTAATACAACATTGTTAAAGTCAAATTACAACATCAATCTGCCTATTTCCCCAAATACGGTTTGTAAATTGTTAGTCCATAATATTAAAGATGATATTGATGAAGCATGGGGGATTATAATAGAAGATTATGTATTCGTTTTAAGGCAGGACATAGACAATATAATAAATCATCAAAAAAGTGTAGATTACTACTGGTTACTGTTTGAGAATAATATATTTAGAGATGCTAATAAGACAAAAAAAACACTTATCACAGATTTAAGAAAAAAATTTCTCGATAGTTCTAAAAATGTTAGTTTTACAAATCTATTGTCAAATATAAAAGACAACTTATATATTGCGGATGTACCTGTAGATTATGCTGAATATTTTGATCAATTAATAAAGCTTCATACCATTGAAGGGCTTGAGACTTACAATCTCTTTGTTCACGACACTGATAAATTGGAGACTGTAATCGGTGCTTATAATAAACAAAGATTATCTGACGATAAAAGTTTTAATTTGAAACATTTAATAGAACATAGTAATAGCAAACTAAACTGCTGGAAGCCTGACGCAAAAGAGTCTAAACCTAAACAGATAGTAAATGTATTAAAACCTGAGTTGGCATATTTCTTTTTAGAAAAATATTTTGAAGATTTCCTTGATTTGGCATTATTGGATATTAAAGTACAATTTCCAGACATCATGTATCTAACAAATTATCATGTGGCTTCTCTGCCTAACATAGAACATGAAATAGATATGATTGTTAAAGTTCATGATAATTTATATTTTATAGAAGCCAAGACTAAGTTAAGTACGTTGCATATTAATAAGTATATAGAAAAATGTGCTCAGTGGACTACAGACTTTTCAGATATTAGGGAAAAACTTCATTTTGTAATAATTGGTTGTCATAGTAATGAAGAACTAAATGTGTTCAAATATTCTATCACTCAGGATGAAAAGCGAGAAAACTACAATTCCAAAAGAGAAGGTTTAAATACAATTCCCTATTATTTTAAGGTTCCAATAAAAGACACACAAAAAGATTTAATTTGTTGTACAGAACCTTCATTTACAATCTTAAAAGAAACAATGAAAGGAATTTTAGGATTATGAATTTACCAGTGACTCGTTATTATGGATCCAAACGTAAATTAACAGAGAGTATTTGGTCTGTACTTCAAGAACGTAATATTCAATTTGATTCAATTTTAGATTTATTTGGTGGTACTGGAATTATATCATATTATATGCTCGTGAAAAGAAAGAGAGTGATTTATAATGATATATTTCTTTTTAATTGCAAGATAGCGCAGGCATTATTAGCAACCTCCCGTAATTCATTTACAGAAACAGATGCTCTTAATTTATTTAATCGGGTTGAGGGACGAAATTATCGACGGATTATTGAACAAAATTTTGAGGGGATTTATTATACGACGGATGAAAATCGGATTATTGATACAGTAGTTCAAAATATTCAATATTTACCAGAGAGTAAACAAGCTTCCGCATATTATATTTTAATACAGTCATGCATGATAAAAAGACCATTTAACTTATTTCATAGGAATAATTTAAATTTGAGAACTAATCATGTTAAATCTAATTTTGGAAATAAAGTAACTTGGGAACAGTCTTTTCATGATTTGTTTGTTAAATTCACAAACGAACTGAATATGTTTCAATTTACTGAACAACCAAACATTCAAATAATGAACACATCTGCTTTGAATTGTAATGCAGATGCAGATGTTGTATATATTGATACTCCATATTTTAATAATAATGGTTCTATAGTTTCATATCACTCTCGATATCATTTTTTGGAAGGTTTACTTAATTATGATATCATAGAGCAAAATATAGATGCAAGTAAAAAAATAAGGAAATCTTGATTAATAAAAATAAAGAATTCGAGTGTAAACAAACTTATTTATTAGAATTGTCTATGTTGATAGAAAAGCATCAGAATTCTATTATTGTTTTGTCATATACAAGTAATGGATATCCATCTCAAGAAGATCTAAAAGAGGTTGTGTTAAGATACAAAAATAATGTCGAAGTGGTTTCTTTAGGCAAACACTCTTTTGCACTAAATAGACATAACGCTGGGAGAGAAGAAATATTAATAATAGGACAATAATTGCATTAGACACTATCTAATAAATTGTGTAAATGATAACTCGGATTTATGAATTTCGAGTTGTTTTTTACATTTATAGCAAAATAATAAAAACGTTATCCATTAATAAAATAGAAGTCTAACTTCTTAGCAGAAAATATATTAATTTCTATATTTGACTCATTCAATGCCTATATTACTAAAACCATACTTTTGAGTTATTTTCATTAGATATTTGGAAAAATTACTCTCCGTATCCTATCTATCTTTTGGAGAAAACAATCATCCAGCATCAGACAGTTAAGTAGAAATCAGCTTTCGATTCTCCTGATAAGTAGATGCGAATCTGTCAGTGATTTCTTCGGGAGGTGATAATGTTTTCAACAATTAGCCGTACAAAATTTGCAATACTTGAAATGCTCCATTGCATTGTTAGTGATCTATTTGGGTTTATCATTTTTCATACTCAATCATCGTCTTATCCCTTTCTTCTTACGTTTCTGTACCTGTATACATCTCTCGGTGTTGTGTCGTAATTGCCGCCATCTTCCAGTGAAAAAATAGATAAAAGTGAATCGCCAATACCATTATTTTGCTGATTGTAAGCGTGTTTATTATCCTGATTACTGTCAAGATTACAAGAATTATTGTTTTCTTTTTTACTGGATTGGAATATTTCTTTTTTCTTTTCACCAGTAAAGTTTTGTTCCTGAAATTCAAGGTATTCGGATATGGAACCGTTTTTCATCGTGTTGTGATAATCAAACGATTCAGATTGTTGGCGATTATAGCAGAACAGCTTATCAAATCCCACTTCTGTCTGTCGGAATAGGTTCTTCCTGTCGAAGCCACCTTTAACCGTTTCTTTCTTAGTGTTCTTGTGGTTGGTAAGTGGTGACAGCTTTTTCTTATTAGTTTGGTCTTTACGGCTTACAATCAAATGACAGTGCATATTTAGCTCATTATCCGAGCGGCTACGGTCAAAATGAATTTTACCATAAAACTTTATATCTGCTTCGGATAGTCCTTTGTTGAAGTTCCTAGAATATTCAGGAATAAACACTTCACGAATATAGCGTTTCATAGCTTCGGCTTGCTCTTGTTCTGTTTTGCCCATCGCTCGAAGTTCGCTTTCCGATGGGCTGACATGGATAGCATAAAACTTAGCATCCGTTTTCAATAGTTGCCCGATATTGGTATCTATATCTTTTATGACCTTTGATTTATAAATGTTATCATCTGTAAGATTGAAGAAGCCTTCGGTATAGAGACCTTTCTCCATCCGCACTAAATCTTCATGCTCTAAATAATTAGCTAACTGTCGGCTACTTCCTGCATTATTATATATACCGTTGGATGGTGGTGCAAAATCGATGTGCATACCCCTAGGTATTTATTAGATTACTGATTTCGGCTTTCAGGCTCTCTTTTCTTTTGCTATCCATCACACCACAAGCAGAAAGTTCCGAATAAAGTTGTATCAGGTGAAGTAACTTTTTATAATCTCGTTGGTGTATCTGGTAGAGTGCATTATTCTGTTTGGATTGATTGTTTATAACATCGGCATGATTACCAAACTGCTCACTAAGTTTTTTGAGTACGGCTGTTTGTCTCTCCTGACTGGCTTCCAGTTGAGAGAGAGAATAAGAGTTTCCAAAGTTTTATAGATAGTATCGAAGCGCAAAGCAATAGAATTAGTAACTTGTATCATGGGATTCAGTTGTTCTTCCTCGTAATGACGAATGAAACGGATAATATCATCCTGTCTCTTATTTATTTTTGCCAGTTCCGATTTTACGGATTCAGGTTCTTCGGATGGGTTGATATGCGCCTTATCTATATACCCGAAAGCCAACTTTACAACTTCGCTCTTTTTCAGTGAATAGTGTTTGCATATCTTCTCTACCAAAGCTACCGTTTCCTTGTCTATGGAAATGGTGGTGAATATCGTTTTTCGGCTGTTATTTGGCATGATAATTACTTTTTTATAGAAATATGAATAGATAAATACCTGATAATAGGAATTGTAAAGAAAATACTTATTACAGGTGTCATTACAGCGTGTTCTTGTAACACGCTAAAGCCGAAGGCTTTGCCTCGCAGAGCAAGAGGGAAGAACAGGACTTGTCCAGTTCCCTCTTGCTCAATTTAGCGAAACGAGCAAAGCCGAAAGGCGTAGCTGTTTCTGCTAAATTGGGGTGATAGTACAAGGAAGGAGCAGTAATGCTTCATTCCTTAATTTGCTACCTTTTGCTTTCACGGCTGATTCTCTAATTGATTGGCTTTTTCAAACTGTTTGTATGTTTGGGAATCGGCACGTTCACGAACGAAAGACCGGATATCACCGGCACGATAATAAGTTTTCTTTCCAATGGTAAAGAAAGGTAGTACCCCATTTACCCTATAACGTTGAAGAGTTCGGAAAGATACTTTCAGAAGAAAGGCTAAATCCTGATTATCGAGTATCTTTTCATTATCATCTAATACTTTATCAGTATTAATTAGGGATTTTAAGTCTTTCCCTATTTCAGTGAGTTTCTTGGATAGCTTCTCCATCCATTTCTCAAAGTTTTCGTTGTCTATATACATTTTGCTTCATTGTTTAGTGATACATCATGAATGTCAATCGATTGATGAAGCAAAAATCGGCAGAATGGAGAATCAGAAAAAGAGGAGTAGGTAACTACTCCCCTGAAAATAAAATTCAAATAGTTGTAAATAAGAGAATTATAAAACCATTTTGCTTAATGTTTATTAGATCGTTTACGGGCTTCTTTGTTAATTGCATTCTTTAAAGCATCTAATGTTTTGGTCAGATTGAATGGTTTACGCATAAAAATAGCATCCAGTTTATCGTATATACTTCCAAATCTTAAATTGAAAAGGACTTCAAAACCGTGAGCTAAACGAACTAATGGGACGGGCTTTCCGTCTTTTCCGACTACTTCGCCTAAAAAAGATAACCCTATTACTATTTCAGCAATACCAATAATCCCCAAGTCCTTTGAGCTTAGGGATTACGTATAGATCTGATTCGGATGTTGGTGAGATAGGTGAAACAAATGATTCAGGATGCTTAATTTTTAGACTTAATAGTTCCAATTCTACATTGATAATAGCTAGCACTTTATGCAGATAAGAATTTTTAAGCGCATTTTTTCCCCTGCTCGCACTGATATAGCTCTTTTAAGGGTGCTATCTCAATACGAGTGAGATTCAGCATCCGAAAGATGTTGGAGTTATCTTTTGAATTGCCAATTGTTGCTATGCACCTGATAAATTCGTCATAAGCGTTTTGCATTTCTGTGTCAGTTACTTTTTGTGAGGAATCAGTCAATAAGATGATAATCCTCGTTTTTGATAAATCATTCATAAGCATGAAGTGTTTAATAATTAATGAGTATTAATAATCAGACTAAAGTCTGTTACATGTTGCTGAATGATTTCTGTATATCTTTAAAACATGAATCCAATCTTTATTGAAATAGCATTATGGCTTAGCTTCTCTGCAAACTCGGCTGTAAACAATGATTGCTTTTGCGTTTTCAGTCGTTCAAGTTTCTGGGATTCATATCCTAAAGCCAAGAATAACTTCTTACTTTTACAAATAGAATATTCTACCCCAGCAGACGGATTCAGATAAAAACCTCCATTAGCATTTTTATTCGGTGCAAAACTATATCCAACGCCACATTCTATATAAGGAGTGAACTTTCTAGGTTTTATGATTAAAAATTTTGCATCGGCAAATAACGGGATCAGAACTTTCTCATAAATAGATAATCCTGTCCCGACACCGACAGAGAACCGTTTGTTGATGGCATAATAACCCAGAACCTGTAATGAAAAAGGAGTAGCTGCTGGCTCGCTCATGTCAATACCTGTTCCTACACTTGTTGCAAAAGTGAAGTGTTCTTTCTTTTGGGCTGTCGCCATCGCAACAGTACAGCTTGCTATAATTAGTAGAATAATCTTTTTCATTGGATCGTTACAGTTATGCGTTTTACAATGTGTAAAGCTGTTGTAAGCCCGGATGTATCTTTATTAATCTCTCCCGAACTTCCATCTGGACTACTATGCCCGATCAAATTTGCTTCAAATGATTTTTCTCCTGATAATAAATCGACATTGGCAGTATATACAATCGCTGGTTGTCCACTTCCTTCTTTACCACCAGAATAGTTGGTTTCTCCTTCTTTTGCTAATTTGGGAAAGGCTTCATTGAAATCGGTAGAGTGATTGATTTCTATTTTTACCACAAATTTCTTTAGTGCTGTTGTCGGACTTAATTTGATATTAAAACTTCCATGTGGGGTTGCCCCTGATATGCCATCTGTTAATGGTTCTTTCTTTGTGGGCAAATAAAGTCCATCATCGTATTTTATTCCACGTGAATAACACCAATGAGGTAGAGCTTCTTTCCGTCGGTTTCCTCCCGATGCTTGCCAAGATTGAGTGGCGATCTTATGAGTTACATAGACCGTTGAAAGATAATTCCCTTGTGTATCTTCCAGCCAGACAGCAATTTGAGGTGGGTTCTTCTTGTTAATACCTAAGAACAAAGGAAAATCATGCAACCATTGTTCACCCTGTTCGATGTGGACTTTTACATCTCCTTTCTCATACTCAATCAATTCCTGTTGGCAGGAACAAAGGCTGACAAGCCATAAATAAATCAATGTCAATCCTATTTTATTCATATTAGTTTTATTAAATTGTTATTTTACTATTGTTACTAATCGGGAACATAGTAAGAAAAAAAATATTAGACTAGTAATGTTTCAATCTTTTTACGGGGAGAATAAGGGATTTGCTTTGCATAACCAATTCTCATTATTAATGTTGGGTGTTCCTTATTGACAGGTAATTTCTCTCGTAAGTCAAAAGCTAATGCCGCAACTTCGCACGGCTGATTCAAAAAAGCATAAGAAATCCCGATCTCAGTTACTTTTAACAGAAAGCGTTGGAGTGTTCGCCCCAAGTTAATCCACTCTTCGATTGTATCTCGTTGTGTGGTGCATACAACAAAATGCGAGGAAGAATCTATTTTCTTTCTATCCGATTTGTTTTGTGCATTAGGTTTTAAGAATAAGCTAACTATGGGACGTGCTAATATTCTAGGAAGTGGTGGATTTCCGAAAACCAAATAACTTAGCCCGTTATGTGTAGCCTCAACTTGTTTTTTATTAAACCTCATCCATGAAAGCAATTCATTCTTGAAAGCAATATCAGCCATTTGAATTTCATTCCCTTTCATTATGTATTGGGTTATTGTATTTGCAAATGGCGTATTTATTTCAGTAAAGTAGAATTGAATACCATTTTCTTTTGGAATGGATTGAAGTTGTTGCAGAATTCCATCTGATATTTTATTGCCATTATAGATATTGCGGTTTGTCTGTCGTTTCTCAATTTGATGGAATAGGGGATCTTTAATTGTGAGGTCATTTTTCGTTAATCCAAGAATAATCGCTTCTATACTATATTCTATTATATGGGTAGTGTAACCAAAATAGCTGGCAGCGATGCATAAGTTTTCAACAGCACAGCCTAAGCTAATAAATAACTCACGATTGTTTCTATCAACGACAGGTAACGCTACCTCTAAGTTGGGGAGAACCGTAATAGTACCGTCCGTAATGTGAAACTTCCAAGGCTGTGTGTTATGTCCCGAAGGAGCCTTAGAAGCATAACTGGCTATTTGTATGAAGTCAGTTTTCATCTTGAAATACCTTATTTATTAAAATTTCAATTCCTTGGTTTATCTGTTCCCATCCTGAATTCTCATTCAGAGGAATACCATTGTAAACCGGACAAAAATCTTCCAGCATCACCAGATAAGTAATTGATGCTGTCAGTATAGAGGCTATTGCTGCAATTTCCTTTTGGGGATGTCCTGTTAGTTCGCTTACTTTCTTTACAAGGTCTATTCCTACTTTTTCCCGTTGCTCTCTTAGCTTTACAATCATATCATTATTGCAAGATAATTCCCAGCGATAAAGCCTTTTCAAAGTAGGATTATTCCTTAATTGCTCAATCTGTCCTTGAAACATACTTTTCACGAATGCAGGTAGTTTTTCACGGCTGGGATATTCAAGAGGGAAATTGATCCAAAAATCATGTTGCCGTATGTAAGCAGCCATAAGTCCCTCTACCGAACCAAAATAACGGTATATCAATATCTTTGAAACACCTGATTGGGTAGCTATAGCGTTAATGCCGATTTTCTCGAAGCCATCTTCGGCAATCATTTTACCGATAGTATCTAGCAACCGCTTTTCGGTAGCTTCCCGATCTCTTTCTCCTGTTATGCTTTTTCCTTTCATTTTACGCATTGTTACTATTCGGGAACAAATATATGTTACTTATCGGAAACATGCAAATAATATGCTTGGTAAATTTGCAGTGGTAGAAAGTTTTTTGCTATCAAGCCAATGCTGAACTTACTATGCCATCCTTAGACAGTTTAGAAAACGGCTCTTGATTCTTCTTTCATTTGCTGGTGAAATAGAATCAACACGTTTTATAAACCATTTAAAATTAAAAGTATGGAAGTAGTAACCATTGAAAAAAGAACATTCTCGTTTGTCTGCGAGAGGTTCACGGAGTTTGCCAAACGGATAGAAAGTTTATGCAGCACTCATACTCAAAAAGTAGAAAACTGGCTGGATAGTCAGGAAGTGTGCCTGTTGTTAGGCTTTAGTAAACGAACGCTGCAATATTATCGGAGTAGTGGACGGCTGGCTTATTCCCAAATTGGGAGCAAGATTTATTATAAGTCTTCCGATATTGAAAGAATTATTGCGGACAGTGAAACACAAAATCAATCACTCAAACAAGCTACGCCTTATGAAAAGAACTAAAGAAAATTATCCGTCTTTCAACCTGTTTTCCATTGTTGGCACATGGGAAAGCATTAATCTGAATCCTACGGTTATCATCTACCGGAACGACAACGATTATCTTCTCTCTATTATCTATGTATCGGAAACCACCAAACAGGCTTCACCTGCCACTTATGAAATACAGAAAGAAGGTAGTCTGTATTTTATAGCTCCTGCTCCTAAACGGGTTTATATAGATTATGATCCAGTGAAAGATGTGCTTAATCTTTCATCACTTGGTGACTATCTGCGAAACTAATCAATCAACCAGCCAATTATCTAATTGATTAGCCATCTAGTCATCTTGAAATCAATGTTTCATACTTCAAAAAATTAATGTTTAAAGTTACTGAATCGTGCAGAATAGCAGGAATTAAACGATAAGACAATCAACGACTTACGATACAATTCGTGGACACTTTTTTCGAGACTAAAATTGTCCACGATTTAGCACAGCGAAAGTGCGTAATTCTGCTCAAAATATGCGGATTAGGAGAAAAAGAAAATCCCTGAAATGTTTAATTTTCAGGGATTTACCGAATTTGGAGTCTTTTAAAAGTGGTGCCACCAGGAATCGAACCGGGGACACAAGGATTTTCAGTCCTTTGCTCTACCAACTGAGCTATGGCACCTTTCTTGTTTGCGGTTGCAAAGGTAGTGAAAGTTTTTGATTTTGCAAACCTTAGGGTAATAAAAAACACTGATAAAAAGCTATTCTGCTTATTATCAGTGTTTTTCTTTCGGAATTTTTTATTTATTTTCCTGTAGGGGATTCCATCCCTGAGCTTTTAACTCGAATTCCTGACCATCGCGTGTGATCAGTGCGCAGCCTAATTCGGGCTTTGTAATATGTCCGATCAGGCGGACACCTTCCATTTCCGATACTTTTTCGTGATCGGCAATGGGAACAGTGAAAAGAAGTTCATAATCTTCACCACCGTTCATGGCACAGGTGGTGAGGTTCATATTGAACTCTTCTGCCATAACTGCAGTTTGATAATCGATAGGGATATGCTCTTCGTAGACACGGCAACCTGCTTTACTTTGAGTACATATATGCAATAGCTCCGAAGAAAGTCCGTCAGAGATATCCATCATAGAAGTCGGAACGATGTTTGCGGCGGACAGTTTCTCAATAATGTCTTTGCGGGCTTCCGGTTTGAGCTGTCGTTCCAACAAATACTCTTTTCCGGAGAAATCCGGTTGAGCATCCTGTTCGCCTTTAAAGACTGCTTTTTCGCGTTCTAACAGTTGCAGCCCCATATAGGCGGCACCTAAGTCGCCACTGACACAGATCAAGTCGGTATCTTTGGCGCCATTACGGTAAACTACTTTATCTTTGTCGGCTTCACCAATACAAGTGATACTGATGGCAAATCCTGTCAAAGAAGAGGTGGTGTCACCACCTACAATATCGACTTTATATTGTTGGCATGCCAGACGGAGTCCGGAGTAAAATTCATCCATATCTTCCACACTGAAGCGTTTGGAGAGAGCAAGTGAAACTGTAATCTGTTTGGGCGTTCCATTCATCGCATAGATGTCGGAGAAGTTAACCACAGCAGATTTGTATCCCAAATGCTTTAACGGCGTGTAGGTTAGGTCGAAATGTACACCTTCCATCAAGAGGTCGGTAGTCACCAACACTTGCTTGTCGGCAGGATAGGAGAGGACGGCTGCATCGTCGCCTACTCCATATTTGCTTGATTCATTTTCTAATTTAATTCCTTCGGTGAGATGCTTGATCAGTCCGAATTCACCTAAGGTTGCTATCTCTGTTCTCATATATCTTATTTTATGATAAGGAAGTATCTATGCACGGTTTATCAGTTCGCGCATGATGGTGGTCATCTTCGGTTGGGCAGCATCGGCTGCTTTCTGAACTTCTTCGTGTGATACTTCTACAATCTTTCCTTCTACCCCAAGATCTGTTACGACGGAAATGCCGAAAACTTTGATGCCGCAGTGGTTGGCTACAATCACTTCGGGGACAGTAGACATTCCTACCGCATCAGCTCCTAAGATATGGAACAGTTTGTATTCTGCAGGTGTTTCGAATGTGGGTCCCTGTGTGCCGATGTATATTCCGTGCTGTACTTTAATGCCTTTTTCTGCTGCAATGGCATCTGCCTTGCGGATCAGTTCCTTATCGTATGCCTCGCTCATATCCGGGAAACGGGGGCCGTACGGGATGTTTTTACCACGTAACGGATGTTCGGGGAAATAGTTGATATGATCAGTGATAATCATCAAATCACCGATTTCGAATTCAGGATTGGTGCCGCCACTGGCATTGGACACAAATAATGTTTTGATACCCAGTTCACGCATCACGCGTACCGGGAAAGTCACTTCTTTCATAGAGTAACCTTCGTAGTAATGGAAGCGTCCCTGCATTGCCATAATCTCTTTATTACCCAATTTACCGAAAATAAGCTTACCGCTGTGCCCTTCTACGGTAGACACAGGAAAGTTGGGGATATCTTCGTACTTTATTTCATACTTTTCGGTAATTTCGTTTGCCAGACTGCCAAGTCCGGTTCCCAGAATGATTGCTGTTTCAGGACTTGTGTGCATCTTTCCTTTCAGGAAGGCTGCCGTTTCTTGTATTTTCTCTAACATAGCCAATAATGTGTTGGTTAAAATTATCTTGTTGATTTTGTAATATTTCTACTTCAATGGGTAGGGCATAAATAAATGGTTTCAGCCCTTCATCCAGCTCCTGATGACATATCAGGCGTGTCGCGTCTTTTTCGGTTGTGACAATCAGGCGTTGCCCTTTTCTTAATTTACCGAATCTCTCTTTTATTTGCGCCAAGTCTCGCTGGCTGAAATTATGATGATCACTAAAAGCGAGTAAGTCGATGTTCCGTGTATGTATTTCCAATTCACGGATGATCGTATCGGGAGATGCAATGCCGGTAATTAGCAGTATCTGTTCCTCTGTCTGTAAAGAGGATAATTTTCTCTCTTGTACAGTGGCACAATCGGGAAAGACTGCCCGCAGGTTTCCGTATCGGAAAGACGAGAAATATAACTGCTGGTAGGGGAACAGATTCAACCTTTTCGTAATAATATTGTAGTCAATAGGTTTGATATCCGGCGGACATTTGGTTACGATGACTATCTGTGCCCGATTTTTGCCTTGTGCAGACTCCCGCAAGCGTCCCGCAGGCAACAAGGTGTCATCGCAGAACAGACGGTGATAATCTGTCAGAAGAATATTTAGTCCTGCTTTCACGTATCGATGTTGAAACGCATCGTCCAACAAGATAACTTCGACCGGAGGCTCTTTAAGTGTGAGTAACCTTTCGATGCCATGGCAGCGGTCTTCGTCAACTGCTACCCGGATATCGGAGAATTTCGATTGTATTTGATAAGGCTCGTCGCCAATACTGCGGGCGTCACTTTCTGCTGTTGATAGTACGAATCCTCTGGTATGGCGCTTGTATCCCCGGCTTAATACAGCCACTTGGAATTCATCATGAAGCAACTTTATCAGATACTCTGTGTGCGGTGTTTTACCCGTACCGCCCACTGCGATGTTCCCGATACAAATAATAGGAACATTAAAACTCTTTGACTGAAGTTTCCCCCAGTCAAAGAGTTTATTTCGTAATGCTACTCCTGCTCCATATAACCATGAAGCCGGATATAGCCATTTATGTATCTTGATAGAGTTTTCTTCCATGCAGTTTGCTATTTCACATTCAGTTCAAACGGAACGCGTGCTTGAATCATGGCGCGTTCTTTTATATTTTTCAGCAGGCTGAAATCTTTATAATAGTCTCCCAGTTGACTTTTCAGCACTTGGGATTCTACATAATTACCGGGTTGGACATCAAGCAATGTAGACAGAATATCCTTTTTGGCAGGATAGGATATAATGGTGTATCCTTTTAAATCGGCTTTTTGTGCAGCTATTTCCAGTGCCTTACCTATTCCACCCAATTCGTCTACCAATCCGATTTTTTTAGCCATCTCTCCGGTCCATACACGTCCTTCAGCTATTTTCTCAATTTTATCTTTAGACATATGGCGTCCTTCGGCACAACGACTTACAAATAAATCATATCCTTGGCCGATCATCATCTGTAGCAAAGCTCTTTCATCGCTGTTTACCGGGCGCATCAGATTGCCGAAGTCTGAGAATTGATTGGTTTTTACTACGTCATATGTCAATCCGATTTTTTCGGTTAATCCTTTAACGTTCGGAATCATGCCGAAGATTCCAATAGAACCCGTCAGAGTGGTTGGCTCGGCTATGATACTGTCGGCAGCACAAGAGATATAATATCCACCGGATGCGGCATAGTCGCCCATTGAGACGATGACCGGTTTCTTAGCCTTCAGCTCTTTTACGGCATGCCAGATCTGTTCGGACGCAAAAGCACTTCCTCCCGGAGAGTTTACGCGTAATACAACAGCTTTTACATCGTCATCTTCTTTCAGTTTACGCAGGTCACGAATCATTTTGCTACCTATAATACCTTCATCAGACGCTGCTGATCCGGCATAATCGGTTATCTCACCGGAAGCATAATAAACAGCCAGAATATTCCCGCTCTTGTCTTTAGGAATATTCTTTTTAATGTTAACCATCTCTTCGAGTCCTAAGATGGGCAGGCGATCGTCCTCGTCGATTTTTACAAGTGTTTTCAAATAGTCGCGTACGTCATTTTGATAAATCAGCGTGTCGGCCAGTCCGCATTTTACGCTTTCGTCTGACGGATAGAACATCAGCATGCGGTCAGCATACATATTCAGTGAATCTTTTCCTATTTTACGTGAAGCGGAAACACCATCCAATATTTGATTCCAGATAGAACCGATGAAAGCTGTAACCTGCTCTCGGTTGGCTGGAGACATCTCTGTGGCGGTGAAAGGCTCCACTGCCGACTTGTAAGTACCTACCTTGAATACCTGCATCTCAATTCCCAGTTTCTGTAATAGATCTTTATAGAAAATAGGTGCTGAAGCGAGTCCGCGCCATTCGATCATGCCTTTGGGGTTGAGCATCACCTTGTCGGCAACACTCGAAAGATAATAAAGTCCTTGCGTATAATTGTCGCTATATGCTACGACAAATTTGCCACTCTCCTTAAAGTCATCCAATGCTTTACGTATCGCCTGTAGCGAAGCGTACGAAGCATCCAGCCATGAGGCTTGTATATAAATGCCCTTGATGTTATCATCTTCTTTAGCTTTCTTGATTGAAGCCAGTATATCGTCCAGTCCGTATGTATCGGCTGTTTCACCGGTAAATTTACCCAGTAAACCTTCTAAACTCTCCTGAGTGCGCTCAACCAGTGTACCTTTCAAGTCGAGCATCATCACAGAATTCTTCTTTACCACAGTTTCTGTATCCGATGACGAAATGATTCCGACAAGCGTTACGACTCCGATAATGAATAAAACAATGCCCGATAACACGATGCCGGTCACTGTAGCAAGCGTAAATTTAAAGAAATCTTTCATTGTACATATTGTTTTTATGCCAGCTCTTTTAAAGCTAACAAAGATAAATAATTGAGTTGAAATTCATCCCATAAGTCGCATAGTTTTTTGTTTTGTCACGGTTGCGACATATAAAATGTGAATATTTGAGTATAACCGGGGAGTAAAGGAGAAGTTATTGTATGGAGATAAACAATAAAAAGAGGAAACAGCCTCAGGTGGGGTATTTCCTCTTTCTATTTCTGAAGAAACTAATATTTATTTCTTAAGAAACGATTCTTTCATTCTGGCAATGTCAGTCAGATAATCCTGTAGGTCTTGTTCATGCTCTTCTTCTTCAGCTAAAATATGCTTTGCGATGTCGCATGTAGTATAGTCTTTACCGTTTGTAAAGTTAGCAATCTCCTGATAACGGAGAATAGCGCAACGTTCGGAAGAGACGTTCTGATTTAACAGGCTGACAGAATCAAATGCTGTTGGAGAATCGTATTTACAACGAGCCAGTTCAAACCATTTTTTCGGATCGAGTACCGGAACTCCTTCCAATTCTATGATTCGGTCAGCAATCAATTGTGCGTGATGACGCTCCTCTTCAGCATGTTCTTCGAATTCCCCTTGTACATCAGCGCGCATAGCACCTTCTACTACCAATGCACCTACCCAATATTGATAGTATGCCAACCATTCTTCAGATAATGCAGCATTCAGCTGATCAATCAAACTTTTTACATCGAGCTTTCCTTGCAGGATTTTTACACTTTCTTTAGCCATAATTCTTTTGGTTTAGGTTATAAAAATTAAGTTGGTTATGTAACATGGGGTAGGGGATTTTGTTTTCTGAAAGGGTGATTTTAACAGGAAGACATTTGCTTTAGGAGCCGGTTTCGGGAGCGGGTGGGGTACTGTGCTCCGGCTGTTTCCTTTTAGTTTCAAACCAAGGCCCTTTACCTTTTAAATCAACGCCCTCTTGGTTTCAAACCAACATGTCTTTGGCTTGAAAGGTAGCCTTCTTCCATTTCCGCCCCGAACTTTGCTGATGAAAATATTGTGCAACTTGGCTTCCCGGACCTCAAATGCGTTCTTTCGGATTGCCCCTATACTTGCTTTAATCGCAACTATTCCTTTCGGTCCGGCACTTATCCTTTTTTGGCAGATACTCCCTTTTTTCTCTATTCTCTTCATTTTCAATCCTTTTTCCCCTTTTGTTTTTCCTCTTCCTATAACTTGATTTAACTCTCTGTTAAATCAAGCCTTTTGTTTTTAAATAACAAGTCTTTTGGAAGCAAAAGCTTTGTTCTTTCCATCCCTAAAATCAAAGTCTTTCCCACCGCATTAACAATGTTAACGCAGGGTTCCGTTCCATTCTTGTTTGATTTGCGTTTGATTTGCATTTGATTCCTGTCTGATCCCTGCTCAATTTTCATTCAATTCCCGTTCAGCCCTCGTTTGATTTCCCGTCCAACTCCCGTCAATTCCCTACCTGTTTTTCAGTTTATCTCTCTCCCAATCCCAATTCCTTCCGCGATATTCTTCCTCGAAACATCCCTTTTCCTCCCGCAAACACTTCTCCTTCTCCCTTTCTCGGCAAATCCCCTTTTCCCTCTCCCCGATAAATTTCCTCTATATAATATAATAATGTGTCCCTTTTCCTCTCTTCCTTCCCTTCCCCCATCATCCTGTATTAAAATTCTCCTCTCCCTCAGGTCTTTACGTTTTTATTCAATTTTTTTTCAAAAAA
>ULQH01008051.1_pt1 | contig 35540 bp, 40 predicted proteins | sample 1954381 | NCBI WGS metagenome assembly ULQH01 (sample SAMEA4835653, study PRJEB28245) | human gut metagenome | biome: gut microbiome; material: fecal sample | place: Denmark | collected 2008
TAAGAATTTTAACGCAATCCCCCAAGGTTTCAGACTGAGCCTTTTTCTCTCCGGGAATATAAATATCATCAAGCAACTTCATGGAATATTGCAACGCCATTTATCCAATGTGATGCTTTTACTCAGATCCTATCCTGAGCATAATATACAAGAATGAATAACAATAATGAATCAAAAAGAAACTGTAAATCTTTGCTTTTCTTAAAAATGGGATATTACAACAATTAGGGAACTGTGTATTTCGATAATATGCGAATATATATAAAAAAGCATCCAGACTAATACCTGAATGCTTTTTTCTTGGATTTGTTATATATCCTTTTTTGAGCCTCTTGTCGGATTCGAACCAACGACCCCGAGATTACAAATCACGTGCTCTGGCCAACTGAGCTAAAGAGGCGGGTGGGTAAGCTATCTATATCGCGCCGCTACAACCAACTACCTTTGCTGCGATCAAGCCCTGGAGGATTCGAAGGGAGCTGGCCGTATAGGACTTACCCGTTTTGCGGTTGCAAAGGTAGACATTTTTATGTATTCTGCAATAGCTGCAGACAACTTTTTTACTAACAAAAGACTAACAGGCTACATTTCAGGCAATTAAAATTGCAAAAAAATATTCAGACAACAACTTCCTCTGCTTTATTAACTTTAACAACCAGATTTCCCCTACCAACCGATATTATTTGTACCTTTGTGCGCAATTTATAAATGAAGATGACAGAGAACAGAAGCTATTTACAAAAATATGCCATGCATTTTGGCACGTATATGGGAATCTACTGGATATTGAAGTTCATATTATTTCCGCTGGGATTCCACATACCTTTCCTTTCGCTTTTATTTGTAATCCTGACATTGTCCGTACCTTTCATCGGATATCACTATGCGAAAATGTACCGGGATAAGATTTGCGGAGGAAGTATCCAATTTTCACATGCCATGCTCTTTACCATATTTATGTATATGTTTGCTTCTCTGCTGGTAGCTGTGGCTCACTACGCCTATTTCCAATTCATCGATCATGGATTTATCATCAACTCTTACATCCAGTTGTGGGACGAACTGATGACCAACACCCCGGCTCTGATAGAAAACAAAGAAGTTATAAAAGAAACAATAGATACCGCCCGTTCACTTACTTCCATCAATATCACCATGCAACTATTGTCATGGGATGTATTTTGGGGAAGTATCCTGGCCATTCCCACCGCATTGATGGTAATGAAAAAGGCCAAACCGGAAAATGACGGAGTGTCTCAATCGTAATTTATAATTCGTAAGTAATTAGTAATAAAAAAATGGATATATCAGTTGTAATCCCATTATTCAATGAAGAAGAGTCACTACCCGAACTCTATGCTTGGATAGAACGGGTAATGCAAGCCAACGGATTCTCATTCGAAGTGATTTTCGTTAACGATGGAAGTACCGACCATTCATGGGAAGTGATCGAAAAGTTTAAAGCTCAATCGGAACATGTAAAAGGTATCAAATTCCGCCGTAACTACGGTAAATCACCTGCACTCTACTGTGGATTCGCTGAAGCGGAAGGAAACGTAGTCATAACGATGGATGCGGACCTACAAGATAGCCCAGACGAAATCCCCGAACTTTACCGGATGATTACAAAGGATGGCTACGACCTGGTATCCGGCTGGAAGCAAAAGAGATATGATCCTATTTCAAAAACACTGCCCACCAAGTTGTTTAATGCTACTGCCCGCAAAGTATCAGGCATCAAAAACCTGCACGACTTCAACTGCGGATTGAAAGCCTATCGCAAAGAGGTCGTAAAACATATCGAAGTGTACGGTGAGATGCATCGTTATATACCTTATTTGGCAAAGAACGCCGGATTCAAGAAAATCGGTGAAAAGGTGGTACACCACCAGGCGCGTAAATACGGCACAACAAAATTCGGACTGAACCGTTTCGTAAACGGGTATCTGGATTTACTCTCTCTTTGGTTCCTCTCCAGATTCGGCATCAAGCCGATGCATTTCTTCGGACTGTTGGGATCATTGATGTTTCTGATAGGAATGATTTCTGTCATCATCGTAGGTGCCAGTAAACTATATGCCATGTACAACGGTCTCCCCTACCGACTGGTGACCGACTCTCCCTATTTCTATTTGTCACTTACGGCAATGATTATAGGTACGCAATTATTCTTAGCCGGATTCCTTGGCGAACTCATCTCGCGCAATGCACCGGAACGGAATAACTATCAGATAGAAAAGAAAATTTGATTCACATTCAATAAACTGACTATGAAGAATTTAATTCGTATCTTTCTCATATTGACTATCATTGGCGGTGCAGTCAGCTTACACAGTGCCTGCTCGGATGAGAACGATTGCTCATTGGCAGGACGTCCGATGATGTACTGCACAATATATACCATTAATCCGGATAACCCTACTATTGCATTAAAAGACACGCTTGATTCATTAACAATCACAGCATTAGGCACCGACTCTATCATTCTGAACAATGAAAAGAATGTGCATACCCTGATGTTACCACTACGATACACAAGTGACACTACTGTGTTCATATTCAGATACGATCCCAAACGTAGAGAAAAAGATTTTGACACATTATACATTGTACAACAAAATACTCCTTATTTCCAGTCCATGGAATGTGGTTATATGATGAAACAAAATATAATCAGCGCTAAATTTGGAAAACCGGGAAGACCGGGTAACCCTCCTCCCTATGGCAACGGGCAGCCGGACCAGATAGATTCTCTTCATATAAAAAATAAAGAAGCCAATACAAATGAAATCGAGAACTTGCAGATATTCTATAATTATCGGCCAGAACGCACACCTGATGAAACGACTAATTAGTCTGCTTCTGCTCTTTTGCATTGGGCTTCCGTTGCTGGCACAACAGCAACGTCCGGCGCAAACGCCCAAAAGAGATCAGAAGAAAAAAGAGGTTGCCGAGATAGATACCATTCCGCTCTACAATGGTACGTATGTCGGTGTGGATTTATATGGCGTTGGAAGCAAGCTGCTGGGAGGCGACTTTATGAGTTCTGAAGTCAGCGTAGCCGTTAACCTCAAGAATAAATTCATCCCTACTATTGAGTTTGGTATGGGAGGAACAGATACCTGGAGCGAAACAGGCATACACTATAAGAGCAAAATGGCCCCATTCTTCCGAATCGGTGTGGACTACAACACCATGGCAAAGAAAAAAGAGAAGAATAGCTACTTGTATGCAGGACTTCGCTATGCATTCAGTTCATTTAAATATGATGTTTCCACAATGCCGGCAGATGATCCTATCTGGGGAGATGTAATAGGTAACCCCAGTTTGGAAGACGGTTATTGGGGAGGAAGTGTGCCATTCAGCCATCTGGGTATGAAAGGATCGGTGCAATGGCTGGAAATCGTTTTAGGCGTCAAAGTACGTATTTACAAAAACTTCAACATGGGGTGGTCGGTACGTATGAAATACAAAACCAAAGCATCTACCGGAGAATATGGAGACCCATGGTACGTGCCCGGTTACGGAAAGTTTAAATCAAATAACATGGGAATCACTTATTCCCTTATTTATAAATTGCCTCTTTAGAATACAATGACAGGACTAGAGATTTGGCTGCTTGCAATAGGTCTGGCGATGGATTGTTTCGCTGTCTCAATTGCAAGCGGTATTATTTTGAAACGTACCCGTTGGAAACCCATGCTAATCATGGCTTTTGCTTTCGGCTTTTTTCAGGCAATCATGCCATTTATCGGATGGATGTGTGCAAAGACATTCAGTCATCTTATAGAAAGTGTAGACCATTGGATTGCTTTCGCGATCCTTGCCTTCTTAGGCGGACGAATGATTTTAGAATCTTTCAAAGAAGAAGAATGTTGTAAACTGTTCAATCCGGCAAATCCGAAAGTGGTATTGACTATGGCAATAGCCACAAGTATTGATGCATTGGCAATCGGCATTTCCTTTGCCTTTCTGGGAGTTCAGGACTATACCGAAATCCTTCCTCCTATCAGCATCATCGGGTTTGTTTCATTTGTCATGTCACTCATCGGTCTGATCTTTGGTATCCAATGTGGCTGCGGCATCGCCCGGAAACTGAAAGCAGAGTTATGGGGAGGTATCATTCTAGTCATTATCGGACTAAAGATATTAATTGAACATTTATTTCTTCAATAAAACGAGTTTTCTCATCAAATAGAAGAGCGTATGAAAACAAAAAAAAGTTTCCTTTGGCTGGCTTTCCTGATTTTGGCAACTATCTGGATATTAGTCAGACATAATCAACAAGTTGGCTATTACAGTGTCAAAGGTTTGGTGTTTGGGACAGTATATAAAATTACTTATCAGCATGACGGTGACTTAAAACCGGAAATAGAAGCTGAACTAAAACGCTTCGACCAATCTTTATCGCCATTCAATGACAGTTCTGTTATCAGTCGCGTCAACCGCAATGAAGAGCTGGTGACTGATAGTTTTTTCCAGAAATGCTTCCATCGCTCGATGGAAATTTCCCGCGAGACAAAGGGTGCTTTCGACATTACAGTAGCCCCTCTTGCCAATGCTTGGGGATTCGGTTTCAAAAAAGGTGCTTTTCCTGATTCATTAATGATAGACAGTCTGTTACAAATCACCGGATATGAAAAAGTGAAAATGGATAACGGCAAAGTTATCAAACAGGATCCTCGTACTATGTTAAGTTGTAGTGCCGTGGCCAAAGGGTATTCGGTAGACGTAATTGCACAACTGCTCGACCGTAAGGGAATAAAAAACTATATGGTAGATATAGGCGGCGAGGTGGTAGTGAAAGGGAAAAATCCTTCCAAAGGCTTATGGCGCATTGGAATCAATAAGCCCATCGACGATTCACTGGCCGTAAACCAAGACTTACAGACAATTCTTGAGATAACAGATTTAGGCTTGGCTACTTCCGGAAACTATCGCAATTATTATTATAAGGATGGGAAGAAATACGCCCATACGATTGACCCTAGAACTGGCTATCCGGTACAACACAATATCTTGTCCTCTACGGTAATCGCCAAAGACTGTATGACTGCCGACGCCCTTGCCACCGCCTTCATGGTGATGGGACTGGAAGAAGCGGAAGCTTTCTGCAAAGCGGATACAACGATTGACGCCTACTTTATTTATAGTGGAGAAAATGGAGAGTTCAAGACTTATTATACGGAGGGAATGAAAAAATACATAACTACTCCGTAATATATATATTATACAAACAGAGGTTCTACTTGAGTAAAACAGAACCTCTATTCAATTGGCAAATATCTATTTCATAAACACGAAATACACTGCTGCAATCAGACAAATAAATGCAGCCAGATGATTCCAATGTAAAGCCTCACCTTTAAAGAAGATGGTAGTGAACACTGTAAAAATAACAAGTGTTATTACCTCTTGAATGACTTTTAGTTGCATCAATGAAAACGGGCCTCCATTGCCTATAAAGCCAATGCGATTGGCCGGTATCTGACAGGAATATTCAAAAAAGGCGATCGCCCAGCTGAACGCAATCACACCAATCAGCGGAAGAGCTGCGAACCAACTGTACTCCTGTTTCATCTTTAAATGTCCGTACCAAGCAAATGTCATAAAGACATTAGATACAATCAGTAACAAAATGGTATAGAATCCTTTCATAACAATCTATTCAAATTAATCTATTTTATCTGGTAATAATTCCTCCTGTACATTAGTCATACTGCTCCAAAGGCTATAACGAGCTTCCGGGTTCATCGCTTCCAACTGCCGTAAAATTCCTTTCATATCACTCCGGCTGGACTGCGATTCATAAGGACAATTCTTCACTTGCTTCTGATAATGACGCAAAGCTGCCAATTCTACCAAATCAGCTTCATGGACCAGACACATCGGACGAATAATTGTCATATCAAACTTCTTCATCATCAACCGGGGCGGCATTGTACTGAAAGCTCCCTGATAAGTGATATTCATCAATAAAGTTTCCAAAATATCATCCATATGGTGACCGAGAGCGATTTTATTGCATCCGTGTTCCTTGGCAACTGTGAACAGGGCTTTCCGACGGTTCCATGAACAGAGGAAGCAGGGAGATTTACGTGTGTCGGTAGCAGGATCAAAAGCTGTCTCATACTGCACAAAGGGAACTCCATACGTCTCACAGTGCGCTTTCAAATATTCCGTATCACTCTGATAAGGAATATTCTTCATCACTACATGGACGGCAACGACAGAAAAGCGAGGTTTATAGATACGTGCGCGTCTCCCCAACAGTTCCACAAGCGCCAACGAATCTTTTCCTCCCGATAGTCCGATAAGGATTTTGTCTCCTTCTTCTATCAATCCATATTGCACCACTCCTTTGCTAAACCGCCGTTCAATGCGGCGAATGGTTTTCTCTTCTTCCGTAAATTGTGTCATATCTTTAAAAATCGGCTGCAAAAGTAAGCGAAAAGAATGATTTAAAGAAGAATTAACATAATAGAATCACTGAAAAAGGGTTTATTTCTAATAAATTTGTACTTTTGAACAATTGATAAATGGACCGGTGCCCGAAAGCAGCGATGTTTTCAATCTACCCGTCACTCATAAACGCTCAAAACGATGAAAGGAAAATATATTCTATTTTTAATTTGCAGCCTCTTCCTTTGCGAAGTCTCTGCACAAACGTTGGAACAGGCACGCACCTTATTTACCAAAGGTGAGTACGAACAAGCCAAACCAGTTTTTAAGAAGTATACTAAATCACAACCGTCGAACGGGAATTATAATTATTGGTATGGCGTATGTTGCCTGAAAACCGGAGAGGCGGAAGAGGCGGTGAAACCTCTTGAAATAGCGGTAAAGAAACGTATCACCGGTGGACAACTCTATTTGGGACAAGCATATAATGAGACGTACCGCTTTGAAGACGCAGTGAACTGCTTTGAAGAATACATCGCAGACTTAAGTAAACGCAAGAAACCGACGGAAGAAGCGGAGAAACTTCTGGAGAAAAGCAAATCTGACCTTCGTATGTTGAAGGGGGTTGAGGAAGTATGTATCATCGACAGTTTCGTTGTGGACAAAGCAACTTTCCTGAACGCTTACAAGATCAGCGAAGAATCGGGCAAACTGTTTACTTTCAATGAATTCTTCAAGACAGAAGGAGATCATCCGGGAACTGTTTATGAAACAGAAATCGGAAATAAAATTTATTATAGCGAAAAGGGCGAGAAAGGTAATCTTGATATCTTTTCAAAGAACAAGTTGTTGAATGAATGGAGTGACGGACGTCCGTTACCGGGTAGTATCAATGCTTCCGGGAATGCGAATTATCCGTTTGTTCTATCGGATGGAGTCACCGTTTATTACGCCAGCGATGGCGAGGGATTGGGTGGCTATGATATTTTTGTCACTCGCTACAACACGAATACCGACACTTATCTTGTTCCGGAAAATGTGGGTATGCCGTTCAACTCGCCGTACAACGATTATATGTACGTCATCGATGAATACAACAACCTCGGATGGTTTGCTTCCGACCGTTTCCAACCGGAAGGAAAGATATGTATTTATGTATTCATCCCTAACACTTCCAAACAGACTTATAATTATGAAGCAATGGAGCAGCAAGAGATCATTCGTCTGGCACAGATTCATTCGCTGAAAGAAACCTGGAAGGATAAACAAGCGGTTACCGAAGCACTGCAACGATTGAAAGCTGCTATCAGTCATAAGCCCAAAGAACGCCGTGCCATGGACTTTGAGTTTGTCATTGACGACCATACGACTTACTATCTGATGAGCGACTTTAAATCCGCAAAAGCCAAGACACTTTTCCAACGCTATCAGCAGATGGAAAAAGACTATTATCAACAAGAAGAAAAGCTGAACGGCCTTCGTCAACAATATGCCGGTGCCAACCAACAGGGAAAAGCCAAAATGGCTCCTGCCATTCTCGACCTCGAAAAGCGGATACTGCAAATGTCCGAAGAACTCGATGCTCTCGAAGTGAATGTACGTAATGCAGAAAAAACAAAATAAATAATAACTCTGAACTATGGATATACTCATTATCGCCGTTCTCATTATTGCCGCAGTCATACTGTTTCTGGTAGAACTGTTCGTCATCCCGGGCATTAGTCTGGCCGGAATTTCTGCATTGGTTTGCATCCTGTATGCCAACTACTATGCATTCACCAATTTAGGTATGGCAGGAGGATTTGTCACTCTTGGCATATCAACGGTTGCCTGCATCGGATCACTGATTTGGTTTATGCGATCGAAAATGCTGGACAAACTGGCGTTGAAAAAAGATATCGATTCAAAAATAGACCGTAGCGCAGAAGATAGCGTCAAAGTGGGTGATATAGGAATCAGTACTACCCGCCTGGCACAAATCGGTTATGCCGAGATTAACGGAAAAATTGTAGAGGTAAAGTCAATAGACGGGTTCCTCAATGAGAAGACTCCGATAATCGTAAGCCGGATCACCGACGGTACAATCATGGTTGAGAAACACAAAGAATAATATTCACTTAATAAAAACATCAATGGAATCATCTTTCTACTTGCCTATCTTTCTGATAGCCGGAGGTATTATCTTCTTGATAATATTTTTCCATTACGTGCCGTTCTTCCTTTGGTTGTCGGCTAAAGTTTCGGGAGTTAACATCTCGCTGATACAACTATTCTTAATGCGTATACGTAACGTTCCGCCGTATATCATCGTTCCGGGAATGATCGAAGCCCACAAAGCCGGTCTGAAAAATATCACCCGCGACGAACTGGAAGCCCATTATCTGGCTGGCGGACACGTAGAAAAGGTAGTTCACGCCTTAGTATCGGCATCGAAAGCCAACATCGAATTGCCTTTCCAGATGGCTACTGCTATCGACCTGGCAGGACGTGACGTATTCGAAGCTGTACAGATGTCTGTAAACCCGAAAGTGATTGATACTCCTCCTGTAACGGCTGTTGCGAAAGACGGTATCCAGTTGATAGCCAAGGCTCGTGTTACAGTACGTGCCAATATCCGCCAGCTGGTCGGTGGTGCAGGTGAAGATACGATCCTTGCCCGTGTAGGTGAAGGTATCGTTTCGTCTATCGGTTCTTCTGAAAACCATAAATCGGTATTGGAGAATCCGGATTCTATCTCTAAACTTGTACTTCGTAAAGGTCTGGACGCAGGAACTGCTTTTGAGATTCTGTCTATTGATATTGCGGACATCGACATAGGTAAGAACATCGGTGCGGCTCTGCAAATCGATCAGGCTAATGCAGATAAGAATATTGCACAGGCAAAAGCTGAAGAGCGCCGTGCTATGGCAGTAGCTTCCGAACAGGAAATGAAAGCAAAAGCGCAGGAAGCTCGTGCCAAAGTGATCGAAGCAGAAGCTGAAGTTCCTAAAGCAATGGCTGAAGCTTTCCGCAGTGGAAACTTAGGCATCATGGATTATTATCGCATGAAGAATATCGAAGCTGATACTTCCATGCGTGAGAATATCGCCAAGCCGACAACAGGCAATGCTGGCAATCAGCCATTGAGCAAATAATCGTTCACAAACGCCGGAATCCGATTTTATTTCAGTCGTAAGACGTTCTCCCCTTTCCTATGGAAAAAGAAAGAGACTTCTTCTGAACTTAAATCCGGTTCCGGCGTTTCTATTTATAGATACAATCCTATTATAAAACTAAAACCTTTCAATGACATGAAAAAGTACTTTCCATCCTCTGAATTGATAATCAATGAAGACGGTTCAGTATTCCATCTTCACGTAAAACCCGAATGGTTGGCAGATAAAGTAATCCTGGTAGGTGACCCCGGACGTGTAGCACTCGTAGCTTCTCATTTCGAAAACAAAGAATGTGAAGTGGAAAGCCGCGAATTCAAAACCATCACGGGTACTTACAAAGGTAAACGAATTACGGTAGTCTCTACAGGAATCGGTTGCGATAACATCGACATCGTGATGAATGAATTAGATGCACTCGCCAATATCGACTTTGTCACCCGTGAAGAAAAGGATCAGTTCCGCCAACTGGAATTAGTGCGTATCGGCACATGTGGCGGTCTACAACCCAATACGCCTGTCGGAACTTTTGTATGTTCGCAAAAGTCCATCGGTTTCGACGGGTTACTGAATTTCTATGCCGGACGTAATGCCGTATGCGATTTGCCTTTCGAACGTGCTTTCCTCAATCACATGGGTTGGTCGGGAAATATGTGCGCTCCTGCTCCTTACGTCATTGATGCCAATGAAGAATTGATCGACCGGATCGCCAAAGACGACATGGTACGTGGAGTGACAATCGCTGCCGGAGGTTTCTTCGGTCCTCAAGGACGTGAACTTCGTATCCCGTTAGCAGACCCGAAACAAAATGATAAGATTGAAGCGTTCGAATATAAAGGTTACAAAATTACCAACTTCGAAATGGAAAGTTCGGCTTTGGCAGGACTTAGCCGGTTGATGGGACACAAGGCTATGACCGTCTGCATGGTGATAGCCAACCGACTTATCAAAGAGGCCAACACCGGATATAAGAATACAATCGATACGCTGATTAAGACAGTACTTGACAGGATATAAATCTATATTCAGAAGGATTTAATTGTAATCGAAAGAATAAAATTGCAATTAAAAGAATGTATAATGGCTTGAATCTTTCACTGATAATATGTGTGGATTCAAGCCATTATTTTTTTATTAATAACCAATCGTAAATCTCTCCTGGTGGTGTTTCGGATATTCCAGTTCATCAATCATGGCGGCGGCATAATCTTCAACAGAGATATGGCTGTTTCCTACAATATCTACAATCATATCATCTTTTCCCAACCGATAACGTCCTGTACGTACTCCCGGACGCATATCCGCTGCCGGAGAGAAAAATACCCAGTCTATTTCCTTTTCTTTCTTTAAAAAGTTCAGATAGAACTCTCCTAGAGCTTTCACTCCCGGCAATATATTTTCAGGTACTTCACCGGAATCCATCAGACGCAAGCCCGGAGCGATAAACAAAGAACCGGCACCGCCCACCATCAAAAAACGATTAACACCCGCTTTCTTCACTCCATCAATAATGGTCAGATAAACTTTGATTGTTTCATCGTATATATCAGGATTATTCCACCCCGGATTGAATGCACTAATAACAGCATCCGCACCTTTACAAACGCCAGCCACTTCATCAAGCGCGGAGACATCGGCTTTCACCACTTTCAGATTTTCATTTTCTATCTTTATCTTTTCCGGATGACGAACTACTGCCGTAACTTCGAAACCACGATTCAATGCTTCATTCAGAAGGGCAGAGCCCACAAAGCCGCTTGCCCCGATAAGGACTATCTTTTTCACTTTCTCCATATTCTAATATATTATAATGTTACTACTATATAATAAATAACACTACAACATTCAGAATGTTAGTTCTCTTTTAGAAAATTAATTATCCGATATAAGATTCTATTGTCTCTTTCAACCTTTCCAAAGAATAGGGCTTTGAGATAACAGCGTTGCATCCTGCCTGAATAGCCTGTTGCTGTTCAGTATAGAAAGCATACGCGGTCACTGCAATAATAGGCACAGTCAGAGAAATAGTACGGATCTTTTCAGTGGCTTGAATACCGTCCATGATCGGCATACGAATATCCATCAGAATCAAATCCGGCTTTTCGCGGATAAAACTATTGATGGCTTCCTGTCCGTTGCGTACCCATGAAATAATATATTCCTTATTCAGAAGAATATTAAGTTGGGCAAAGTTCGACTCAATGTCTTCTACCACCAATATCTTTTTACGTTTATCCTCATCGACATTCTTCTTATGCGGAAGTCTTCTTTCGACAACCTCCTTCGGTATTTCCTGATAGGGTAAATAGAGTGCAAACACACTCCCCTGCCCTAATTCTGAAGTTACTTCGATACGGCCGCCCAGTCGTTCTACAATGCTTTTACAAATTGAAAGCCCTAATCCGGTGCCTTGCACAAAATCATTCAGTTTTTCAAACCGGGTGAAAATTTGAGGGAGTTTCTCTTTGGATATACCGCAACCCGTATCGCTGACATACAGTTTCAGCCAGGGTCCTTCATGTTTCAAGCCTAAAGTTATACTTCCCTTTTCCGTATTTTTAATCGCGTTCGACAAGAAATTGAACAATACCTGCATCACACGGTTACGATCAGTAGAAGTCCAGTATTCTCCTTCGGGACGAATCACTTTCAATTCTACATTCGACTTCATCTTCAGCTGGTGCACTTTTTCCACTTCTTCCACTAGTCCTGCAATCTCAACCTGCTGGAAATGCATTTCCGATTTGCCGGATTCAATACGGGAAAGGTCTAAAATATCATTGATTAACTGTAATAACAAGTTACTGTTTTTCTGAATAATTTCCAGATACTCCATTTTCTCTTCTTCATTTTCTGTCACTGCGATAATCTCCGAAAAACCAACAATAGCATTCAACGGAGTACGAATTTCATGGCTCATATTAGCTAAAAAGACCGACTTCATTTTATCAGCATCTTCCGCACGACGTTTAGCTTCGATCAATTCCTGCGAACGCTGAATCCGGTCTCCGATGTCATGTATCAACGCAAGTACCCTGTTTCCTTCAAAGGGGGCGATACGTGCCTGAAAATAATGCAGACTTCCATCCACTTCAAGCGGATATTCTATTTCCTTCAACTTACCATCACGCAAACATTCCCTAATGTTACAAATAAACAAGTCGCTAACCTCCGGTGAATAAATAGATCGTCCATCTGCTCCGCGTAGCACTTCCACAGGGTGAAGCAATATCGTTCCCGGTGCCATCAGGACATCGGTAATAAAGAAATTATCATCAAAAATAAAAATGAATTCCGGCAATGCTTCAATTATTTTGCGATTATACTCTTCCAGATATTTGATATGTTGCTCCTTTTCGCATTGTGAAGTGACGTTCACCGTATATGCCAGCAGTTTACCCGGATGACTTTCGCAACTCTCTTTGTAAGACAGAAAATGATCTTCCAGCCAAATTACTTTCCCTTGTTCACTTATACAACGAACTCTAATTTGTGAGGTCTTAGAGTCTGATAAAAGCATTTCTGCAAAGGCTTGTTTATAGAATTCAATATCTTCCGGATGAATAAACCGATAGAAATCATCTATATCTTCAAAAATGATCCCGGCATCCTTTAATCCCAGTGTAAAAAAATAATCGTTTGAAAAGGAGCATTTGCCCGTAATGATATCATATTCCCACAAAGCTATTTGATGAGCTGCAAGGACAGAAAGTATTTCTTGTGAGTTCTCCCGTATGAGTTCACTCTTTTCATTGGAAGAATATAAATTAATCGCTGGTTCCATAAGCATTATTGTTTTATTTTGTTTGGTGTACCACTGCACGGCAGCAAATATAAACAAATAAAGCACAAGTTGTGCTCAATTTTCTGTTTTTTACTTAGAAACAATTATCTTTGCTCATCCAAAAAGAAAAAAGAATGATTCAAGATACTATCTGTGCCATCGCTACCGCTCAAGGCGGTGCTATCGGAAGCATCCGCGTTTCCGGTCCGGAAGCTATTTCTATTACCGGCAGCATCTTCAAGCCAGCCAAAGCTGGCAAATTATTGAGCGAACAAAAACCATATACTTTGACATTCGGGCGTATTTATGACGGGGACGAGATTATTGACGAAGTGCTCGTCAGTCTTTTCCGTGCTCCTCATTCATACACAGGAGAAGATAGTACGGAAATCACGTGCCATGGTTCTTCTTATATTCTTCAACAGGTGATGCAGTTGCTTATCAAAAACGGTTGCCGCATGGCCCAACCGGGAGAGTATACACAACGTGCTTTTCTCAATGGAAAAATGGATTTAAGTCAGGCAGAGGCTGTGGCGGACTTGATCGCTTCTTCATCTGCTGCCACCCATCGTTTGGCTATGAGCCAGATGCGAGGTGGTTTCAGCAAAGAGCTGACGGAGTTACGCAACAAATTGCTGAATTTCACCTCTATGATTGAACTGGAGTTGGATTTCAGCGAAGAGGATGTTGAATTTGCCGATCGTTCGGCATTAAGGAAGCTGGCAGATGAAATCGAGCAGGTCATTTCACGGTTGGCTCATTCTTTTAGTGTTGGTAATGCTATAAAGAACGGTGTCCCTGTAGCTATTATCGGTGAAACGAATGCCGGAAAATCGACTTTACTGAATGTATTATTAAATGAGGATAAAGCGATTGTCAGTGATATCCACGGGACAACGCGTGATGTGATCGAAGATACTATCAACATCGGAGGAATCACTTTCCGTTTCATTGATACTGCCGGAATCCGGGAAACCAATGATACGATTGAAAGTCTCGGTATCGAACGTACTTTCCAAAAGTTAGATCAGGCGGAGATTGTTCTTTGGATGGTAGATGCAGTGAATGCAGGCTCTCAAATAGAGCAGTTATCAGAGAAGATCATTCCGCGTTGTGAAGGAAAACATTTGATTGTTGTATTTAATAAGGCTGATTTGATCGAAGACAAGCAAAAAGAGAATTTACAGTCTTTATTAAAAGACTTTCCTAAAGAGTCTACAGAATGTATTTTCATCTCGGCCAAACAACGGGAGAATACAAGTGAACTACAAAAAATGCTTATTGATGCCGCACATTTACCCACAGTAACACAGAATGATATTATTGTGACAAATGTAAGACATTACGAAGCTTTAAATAAAGCTTTGGAAGCTATCCATAGAGTACAAAACGGACTTGATTCGCAGATTTCCGGAGATTTTCTTTCACAAGACACACGAGAGTGTATATTCTTTATTTCGGACATTGCTGGTGAGGTCACGAATGATATGGTGCTTCAGAATATCTTTCAACATTTTTGTATCGGAAAATAAATGGCACTTTTTTGAATTGAAAACGGATGCAAAGAAAACCGTATAAAACGCAAATATCAGCAATTAAAATGCTATAATACAGCAGATTGCGGTATTTGCGTTTCTTTATATGCGAAATCGTTGCTTATTTTGCAGTATCAGATATTTGTTTTAATTTTGTCCCCCAGATGGTCCCCCGAGACAAAAAAGGCACTAAAATTTTGTCCCTTTTTGTCCCTCGGGATTCTCGGGGGACAAAAATTGAATAGTAACGACTAATACTGTAATCAAATGGCAAAGAAAATCGATGTACAAAAAGAGCCTGTCAAGCTACGTGAGAAAGTGCTCAAAAATGGAAGTATCAGTTTATTCCTTGACATATATAGTAATGGCCGTCGCCACAAGGAATATTTGAAACTGTATCTCATCAAAGCTACCACTCAGGCAGAGAAAGAACAAAACAGAGAAACATTGGCAACTGCTCAAGCAATAAAAGCAAAACGCCAAATTGAAATTCAAAATGGTCAGTACGACTTCACTCGTCAGTTCAAGGAAGACATATTGTTTCTTCCCTATTTCAGGGAGATGATTGAAGAACGAGGTAAAAATGCAGATAGTAAAGGCAACTATGGCAACTGGAAGAGTTGTCTTCGATACTTGGAAATCTATTGTGATGAGAAGACTACATTCCGTGATGTTACTCCTGAATTTGTACAAGGCTTCAAGGATTATCTTGACGTTGCAGACAAGGAAGACTTCAAACGTGGTCCCAATGCACCAAAGCGTGTTTACGAAAAGCTATCAACCAATACAAAAGTATCATACTTTAATAAATTGAGAGCTTGCATCAATCATGCATTCAATGAGCGGATAATCCCGACCAATCCTATAATTGGCATTACAGGGTTCAAAGCAGAAGAAGTAAAAAGAGATTATCTCACTTTTGATGAAGTCAAGCTGCTTGCAAACACCCCTTGTGCTTCACCACTATTGAAAAGAGCTTTTCTTTTCTCCTGCTTAACTGGTCTCCGTGCGAGTGATATTGAAAAATTGACTTGGGAAGAAGTCAAGAAGTTTGGAGAATATACAAGAATTGAATTCAAACAGAAGAAGACAGGCGGACAAGAATATATGGACATTCCTGCCCAGGCAGTCAAATATCTTGGTGAACGAGGAGAGCCAACAGAACGTGTCTTTAGTGGATTTAAGTATGGAGTTTGGATAAGCACATATTTGAGGAAATGGTGTGACGCAGCAGGAATTACCAAAAAGGAATTGACCTTCCATTGTGGTCGCCACACATTTGCCGTTCTTATGCTTGATTTGGGAACTGACCTATTCACAGTCTCAAAGCTTCTTGGTCATAAAGACATCAAGACTACCCAGATATACGCAAAGGTACTTGACAAGAATAAGCAAAAAGCTGTATCATTGATTCCAAATTTGGATGATTAATTTATAGGAAGTATGGAAACAATGAATAGACAACATGCCGTTATAGCAATGGCTAAAATAGGAAGATTGGTTAAACAACTTCGCTATTGGATTGATGCAGAAGCCGACTCAGATCTGTACTTCGCAACTTTTGATGAAGACATAAGCCAATCTAATGAATGGGCTGACATCGTATATAAATATCTGAAAGAGAGTTCTTGTAAGATTGTTGCAGAAGAGTTTGATAGAATCGGTTCAATAGATGACATTGAGAAATATGTGAATAATAAGAATGGCAGATTGGATGCCAGATTACGTCCAAATCTTATATGTTTCATTAAAAAGACACATAAGATTGAAGCCGTTGTTAGAAAAATCAAGGCTGAGAATAAAGGTGAATATCCTGATTTGATTCCGGCACTGGCAAACGAACGCACGGTCGATCTATTGCAAAGAGCCGTTGACGGAGGTCTTCTTGATGAGCATTATATGCCATTAGAAACCACCACTGGTTCACAACTCAGAGTAATTGCATATGCTATAGCTACCATTATGAAGTTTCCCAATAGATGCAAGTATGTCTATTTCGAGAGACAATGGAATAGAGCGAGTTATCGTGTAAGTGGTGTCCCATTGGCTCAATCCGAACAAGGCAGAGTGAAACATGAGTATGCAATGAGTTTATATCCTGAAGCCGATTTTTCATCACTCCTTCAGGTGTCAAGTGATAATGATACATTCTACAGCCCATATCCAAAGCAAAGGATAAAGCGTATGTACCTAGATTTAGTAGAAGGTGGATACATCGCTCACTATACTACATTAGAGGACTTTCAAGGAATATTTGATGCCAGCAAGTTCGCCAAACCTGTTGAATGGATAAAAAGTCAAAGACAATTATCATACTTCTTAACCGAGGCATTTACAGCCACGAATAAAAGATTGGTATGGGTTAAAGCGTGCTGCTGTTTTAGAATCTTTGGCAAGGTTCCTAATAAAGAGTGCATGGTCTCTGGTCTAGGAGAACTTAAGAGAAAGGGTGTGTATAATACATACGATCCGGAGCTGAAGGATATTGCAAAAAGATATAATGCCAAGTAGTTGAAAATTAGAAAACAAATTCTCTATGAGAACTTTATATATAAATGTATTACAAATTAAAAAACAAGGAACAATGAGACGAAATTTATCTTGCCTCATCTCTCTTTTTTGACAAATTTGTAAGGCGTTCGACCTACGTCAGTCCTAAAATTGGGAGAAAAGGCCTAGCTGAATTGCTCAGCACAGCACATGAACTATTTCAAGAAGAAGTTATTTCATCGAAGAAGAGTTATAAACGCTTCATGAATGACTATCTAAATTCAATTAAGCATCACGACAACGAAGATGCATGGAGCAAGAACGGTCACGAGCAGAATTACAATATAGTATTGACACTCTTGACTGAGCACGAAGGATTGGTTAGAAATTATCTCTCCAAACCGCAATTTACGCAAGATGATATTGACCAACTTATAGTTGAGTTTTATCGATTTGACATTCCACAAGAAAAGTCAAGCCCGATTGCGACCGAAGAAATCTCAAATGCACGACCTGTCGGTATTCTTAGCGTGACCCATACTGTAACCCAAAAGCATATAGAGCTAATTGTGCACATAGCAAACAAAGTTAACCTGTTTAAGGAACAGATTAATGAAAGCGATGCTAAAGCTTTAATGGGTGAAATGAAAATCAGAAGCCTAAGCTCTTCAAATAACACAAGAGTTGTTCTTTTCTTTGACAGATTGGCTTCACATGGTATACTTGTAAATACATGGCAAGTAGACCTTGCGAAACGCCAAATGGTACGGAGTTCTTCTGGTTGCAAATACCTCGAACAGCACGATTACTCGTCTACTCTGTATAGATTGAAAGAACGTCCTCCGTCGCCCAAAGAACGTGAATTGCTTTCATTGATAGACAAGATTATTGAGAAGTCAAAGGAAGAAAAGTAAGAAAAAAGAAGAAAAAAATGTTGAGAATCGTGTTGAGAATGATGTAGAGAATCAACATTCTCAATTTTGTAAGCCAACTCATCTCTGTAGCTTTGCCCTCGTAACCGGTTATTACTGAGGGCAAAGCCTTTTTTATTCATTTCAAAAATTAGAAAGATGAAACAAAGAAGACAAGAGATGAGGGATGCCATTTCCCCGCAAACTATCCGACATCTGGAATCAAGCGTACAGAACCTTCATTCGATGTTGACAAAGCTTGATAAAAGAATAGAATCAGAGATCAATAAGATTGACGATAAGATGTGGACACTTAAAGAAGTACTCACATCATCTGAAGCTTGCATGTTTTTAGGTATATCGCCTAGCTATCTTTATAAACTCACCTCTGCCAAGCTCATTCCATATTATAAGCCCAATGGTGGTATGATATTCTTCAATCATGCCGAATTGAAACAGTGGGCACAACAAAATCCTGTTGTCGCGAGAGCTTTTGATAAGTCTAACTCAAATACCGCATCCCTATGACTCCACGTGAACTAGAACTGTACATCGAGAGACTTAAGAGGGCTCAAGAGATGATTGAAACAAATGACATTGGTCAGTTTCAAGAGAAAATAATGGAAGTGAAGAGTTATCTAGACCAATTCAACGGTTTGCATGAATTACTTAATCACATGAAAGCCATTTCAGAGATTGCATATACCATCAAAGAGTTTTATACTATTGATGAAGCGTCTAAATATCTGGGGTTAAGTAAAAGCACCGTATATAAGATTACTTCAAACAGAGAACTTACTTACTATAAGCCAAATGGTAAAAGTATTTTCATCAAGCGTGATGACCTACTCAAATGGATTAACCGACATCCAGTACGCTCAATAGATGAAATCAATGCCATTGCTGCAACTAAGGCTCATAAACTAGCAAAAGAATATCAACGAAAATCGAACAGAGTATGAAATCATTGATAGATATGAGGAATGGTGCCAAAATTGACGGTACCAATTACAAACTACTCCTGAAACATATTAGGTTGAATGTAACTGACAAATACGAGTTCCCTCCTGAGATTATTAAGGTAAATGGAACAACGGTAGCCACATTGGGAAATTTTAGTGCATCAACAGGCAAGCCTAAGAGCAAGAAAACTTTCAATGTATCTGCACTCGTTGCATCTGCCCTCTCTGGGAAAGAGGTTTTGAAGTATAAGACTATTCTGCCCCAAGGTAAAGAACGTATCCTCTATGTTGACACAGAGCAGAGCAAATGCCATTGCCATAAGGTCATGCAAAGGATTATGAAGTTGGCCGGCTTGCACATTGATAAGGAAGATGACAGAATCCTCTTCTTCGTCCTCAGAGAATACACACCTGAGCAAAGACGAGAAATCATCAGTTGTGCTTTACAAGAAGAAGAGAATATCGGGTTAGTTATAATAGATGGTATCAGAGATTTGATCCATGACATCAACTCACCAGGTGAATCTCTGAATATCATCAATGAACTTATGAGATGGTCCAGTTATTACGAAATGCATATTCACACTGTACTCCATCAGAATAAAGGTGATGACAATACACGTGGACATATCGGTACAGAGCTTAATAATAAAGCAGAAACCATATTGCAGGTTTCCAAGAATGCAGAGAATCCCAATATCAGTGAAGTCAGAGCTGTGCATATCAGAGATAAAGAATTTCAGCCTTTTGCTTTTGAAATCAATGAAGATGCATTGCCACAGTTGGTAAACAACTATAAGTTTACAAAGACTAAGGAGAAAATATCTTCATATGCAGACATGAGCAATGAACAGCATCTTGAGGCTTTGGAGTGTGCTTTCAAAGAAAAACAAAGTATGGGATATCAAGAATTGTTGGATTCCTTAAAGACTGGTTATGCGAGCATTGGGTACGCAAGAGGGCGAAATACTATTGTCAAACTCTGCAAGTTCTTGTCCAATATAAACGTTCTAATCAAGGAAGAACAAGGATACATATTTGATAAGGAACCTCTCTGCTCAGGTAGCAGTTTAGTTTAGTTTGGGTATATATATAAGTTGGACTAAACCGAATAGATATGAATATACTTGAAGCAAAGCAAATAAGCATAGTAGAATATCTTAAACAATTAGGGTATCAGCCGACCAAATCAAAGTGTGGACAATATTGGTTCAAATCTCCATTCAGATCAGAGAGAACCGCATCATTTAAGGTTGACAACAACAAGAATGAATGGTACGATTTTGGCGTGGCCGATGGAGGTGATATTATCCTACTTGGGAAGTACCTATTCAATACAAGCAGTGTTAGTGAAGTACTATCTATACTGAGCAATCAGGTTCCATGTGCGGATTCTATCAGAATCAAGCCATCGACCATACAGCCTCCCCCTATCGAGGATATGTTTAGGAATGTAGAAGTCATACCTCTCAACAACTATGCTTTGTTATCGTATGTCAAATCTCGTCTCGTAGACATCAACTTGGCAAAACAGTATTGTCATGAGATTCATTACAAATTACGTCAGAGAGCATATTTTGGTATTGCCTTCGCCAATCGTTCAGGTGGTTATGAAATCAGAAACTCCTATTATAAAGGATGCTACAAAAATAAGGATATAACCATGGTATATATGTGCAATGGTGTAATACAAGAACACATATGTATATTTGAAGGATTTATGGACTTCCTTTCCTATTTGACACTGGAAAAAGTTGATAACAGATTCATCTGTATAGAATCAGCCACAGATTATATGATTCTAAACTCTATAGGTAATTTGAAGAAGTGTCTCGAAGAACTAGATAAATTTTCATCTATCCATTGTTATTTGGATAATGACACAGCAGGACAAAAGACTGTAGAAACAATCAGAGGTATATATGACCATAGAGTCTTTGATGAGTCTGTAAGGTACCAGGAGTACAAGGATCTCAACGACTATTTATTAGGAAAAAAGAAATAAAACGCATCAATATCAGATTTAGGGCGACTCAAAAGGTCGTCCTTTTTTATAGCCTATTTTCTCTTCAAAGTATGATATTAAAGTATGATTTATAATATTTTGAAGAAATTCACCCTTTTCAGAGCGGTTTTTGAGAAGATTATTTCGATAAATCATATTTAAGGCTTTCCTTTGCATCAAACTTTAATCATAATTAAATTTCATACTTCAAAAGATGAGTTCATACTTTATATTTGCAATTGCTCTCACGGTGGCATACGTCATCTACTTTGCAGTAATGATTATGCAAGACCTTTATGGGAAGAAGAAAGATGGTAAAAATGATGTAGAGGTGTTTTCGGTGACAGATGATGCTGATGAAGGTGTGCAAGTGTCCGAAAGCGATTCTGGTTTCAGCATTGGAGAGGAAGATTACACTACTGAATATTTGGAACAAGAGAATGCACCAACTGACAATGAAAACCAAGAGTCTTCCACAGATAGCCCATCTCCAATTGCTGAGATTAAATCACAGATAGATGAAGCAATGGATACCGTTGAGTCATTCATGTCGAATCCGTGCACAGATGAAAAACTACAGTTGGCCTTAATCAATGGAGGTCATATTGATGATGATACAGAGCTTGATTGGAAAAAGGTAATCAATGAATTATGAAGTTAACCATATTAAGACCATGCTTGTTTATCATGATGCTTGGCATAATACCAACGAGTGTATATGCCAAATGTGGAGGTGTAAATTACAGTTGGGGTGCTGATGCTCTTGCCTCCATGCACGACTATGTAGTCACAATGATGCTCTATGTGCCCAAAGTGCTGTATAAGGCTGAATGCTGGAGAACAAAACCAAAGACATTCCACAATAAAATCAACTGTTTTTCAATGATATATGAGCAAAACGAGATTTATAATTTATCCTAACGGAAATGCAGTTTCCGCAACTTTTTTGGGAACAATTTTGGGCACATTTCCTAAATTTGCGAGAAACAAATGTGCCCAAACACTAAAAAACGAGTATATGAAAGCAAGCATTTATCTAAGGAAAACGAAAAAAGGAACGGATGATACGACCCTGTGCATCCGCATCCGGCAAGGGAAGTCCGATTTGAGGGCTGTAACCCCCTTGACCGTTATCACCCAATTCTGGGATTGCAGGAAGCAATGTTACAAAGCCAACACTCCCGTTACCACCATCGGGAAAGACGAAAGGGTGTCATTCAACAAGAAAGTAGGCAGGCTGCTTGCGTTTGTGGAGGAAAACATACAGGAGGAAGCGGATGCCGATGCTTTGAAAGAGGCTATCGCCCGTTTCTTTGCCGCACCCAAAAAGCAGGAGGCCATGCCAACACAAAATACACCCCATGCAACAGTCATGGAACGGATGACCGTCCTTGAGGGATTTCGCCGCTATCTTGCGGAAAACGATTTCAGCAGCCGTCACATATCGGAAACCCGGTGCATCGAGCGTAAAATCAAACGCTACATCGAATGGCAAAGGCAGATGAACGAAATGGAGTGTTACGAAATGTACCTTGATGATTTAGACCCGGCTGTGTTGTCGGACTTCCGGGAATTTGCAGCCAACGAGCATTTGTATTTCCGAGAGTTTCCCGACTTCTACGCGCCGTTCAAGGTACGGACGTGCTGCATGAACGAGATTTCGCCGAACACCCTTACCGCACTCATGGCACGTTTCACATTCGTGCTGAACTGGTGCGTAAAGCACGGCTACATGACCAACGAGAGCTACAGGAGCTTCGACCACGGGGTACTGGTATATGGCTCTCCCTACTATCTGACCATTGAAGAACGGGACACCGTTTATAATGCCGACCTCACGGGCTGGCCGAAACAGCTTATAGACCATCGGGATAAATTCATGTTCCAATGCCTTGTGGGGTGTCGGTACGGTGATCTGCAGCGGCTCACGAAAGACAACATCGTGGAGGGCTTCTTGGAATACTACCCGCAAAAAAGCCTGCACAACGGCAAGGGCGGTGTAGTCCGTGTGCCGCTCAACGAAAAGGCAAAGGCGATACTCGCAAGGCAAAGGACGGACGGCAACAGGCTTTTCCCGAAGCATTGCCGCCAGTCGTACAATTCGGACATTAGGCTGCTGCTGCAACTGCTGGGTATCAACCGCATTGTGACAGTGCTGAACAGGCATACCCATGAAACCGAACAGCACCCGTTGTACGAGCTTGCCACAAGCCACCTAGCAAGGCGCACGTTCATCGGCAACCTCTACAAGAAAGTGAAAGACCAGGAACTTGTGGCTTCGCTGACAGGCCACAGCCAAGGCAGCAAGGCTTTCGCCCGGTACAGGACGATTGACGAGGACATGAAGAAAGAAGTCATTGACAAGATAAACTGACCATGCGGAAAGAACAGCTTGTAGAATCCATCCGGCAGCGTGACCCTCTTATGGCCGAAGCTGTGGACGGCATGATAGACTATGTTACGGAAAAATATCCGGCTGCATATCCGAGCAGGAAACAGACGGAAGCGGTGAACGCTTACCTGAAATCCGTCCATGCGGACGGCGACGGGAACATGAGCGAACGGAACTGCGAGCACAGGCGCATCGCTTCTATGAAAATTACGCTGAACTGCATCCCGGCACTCGGCCATGCGGAGCTTGACAGGCTCCAGTCCGTCTTAGACCGAATCGCATACGACAAGGAATATTACATGCCGGAAAGAAACTGCGGCTTTCACCGCTGAACATTAAAAACGACCTACGACATGAGAGCAAGCGCATTCATACGAAAGACAGCCATAAGGGGCAGCAACGCCAAGGCAAGGGTCTATTTCCGTGTCCGTGACGCAGGATGCGACATCAAGGCCGCAAGCGAACTGGACATCAACCCCGGCTATTGGGATTCCAAGAGGCAGGGCTACAAGCCGCGTGTCTCACTGATTAGCGAAACGGCACGGAACACCTTTGACCGTTCTGTGCAGGAAATCCTTTCCCTCATATCAAAAGAATACTATATAGGTGCGGACAGCCATTGGCTGAAGCAACTCCTGTTCTCCTACCACCATCCCAATGCCTACAGGATGAAAGGCCGGGAGTGCGTGAACATGAGCCTTGCCCACTGGCTGGAACGGTACAGGACAGAACGGCTGACGGAACGGAAACAGCAAGGCATATACAAACTCATCATCGGCCTTGTCGGACGCTTTGAGGTGTACCAACGGCAAATCTGCAAGCGGAAGAACTATGTGATGAACATCGGCACGATGACCGCTGAGGACTTGCGCAGTCTGGAGAAATACATCTCCAACGAATACCAGTATGTGAAGCTGTACCCGAAGCTCTATGACGGCATCGGCAAAGGTCTTTCAAAAGAAAGGAGGGGTGGAAACTACCTGAGCGGACTGATGGGCAGGATAAGCACGGCTTTCAACTGGTCTATAAAGCAGGGGGCGACAACCAACCGCCCGTTCGACAGCTACGAGATTCCGGCAAAGGTTTACGGAACGCCGTACTACCTGACCTTGGAGGAAAGGAACGCCGTCTATGGCATGGACTTGTCGGATGACCCTGCACTTGCCTCCCACCGGGATGTGTTCATGTTTCAATGCCTTGTCGGATGCAGGTACAGCGACCTTGTGCGCCTGACTTCCGACAACATCGTGAAAGGTGCTGTGGAGTACATTCCGCACAAGACAAGGGAGAAGAACCCGCGCACCGTGCGTGTGCCGCTCAACGAAAAGGCGCAGGCCATACTGGAACGCCTGCAAAGCAGGCAGCGGACGACCAAGACGCTCATTCCTCACAACGCCATCGGCAAATACAACACGGCCATACGCAAGCTGCTTACATTGGCAGGCATCACACGCAACGTGCCTGTGCTCGACCCGAAGACGCACGAGGAAATCATGAAGCCAATCAACGAGATTGCAAGCAGTCACATGGCAAGGCGCGTGTTCATCGGCAATCTCTACAAGCAGGTGAAAGACCCGAACCTTGTGGCTTCGATGTCCGGCCATGTGGAGGGTAGCCATGCCTTTGCGAGATACCGCACAATAGATGACGAAATGAAAATCGAACTTGTAAACTTAATCAATTAGTACAACAACAAAATAAAAATTACTCTATGGACTTATACAGCATGATAGAAGCCGGAGGGCGCATCAAACTGGAGGTGACAGGCGAAGACCTTGTCAAGTTTGCCGACCGTCTTATTGAAAAGGCTCAAGAAATGAAAGCGCACGAACTGGCACAGCATCCGACCGAGGAAGTGTGGCTGACCACCAAGGAAGCGGCGGAGAAATGCCATGTCTGCTCCACCACGTTATGGTCATGGGCGAAAGCCGGGTATCTTGTTCCGGCGAAGATGGGCAGGCAGAAACTCTTTGCCCTGTCCGACATACAGAAGATTCTCAATGACAGGGGAGGCAACAAGGAGCAAAAGCAGTTATAGGCATTCCACGCAACGGGAACGGACAGCACACCCCCATATTTGTACCCCCCTGCTACATGCAGGAATGATGTCGCTATTTATCCGGGAATATTGGCAGAGAAGCCCGGACTTATCCCGGTACTGTATGGCGTTTGGGGAGCAAGTATAGGTTTTGTGTGCCACAAAACCGCCGACCGAATGTCGGAAACGCCGCCCGAGGAAAACCAACGACCGATGGAAAGCAATCCCCAAACGCAGGAATACAGCAAGCCGAAAGGAGGCCGTCCGAAGCTGCCGGACGGGCAGCAGCGCACCCATGCCGTCAAAGTCTATTTTGACGATGAGAACTATGCCAAGCTGCTCAAAAGGCGCAAGCGGACGGGCAAGCCCCTTTCGTCCATTGTCTATGAACTTGCGGTGAACGGCTATGTCAAGGAGCCGCTTTCCAAGGAGCTTGCATCATGCGTCAGGGCGATGGCTTCGATGGCGAACAACCTGAACCAACTGGCGCATGAAGCGCACCTTTCCGGGTATGCCGCCGTGGAGGAAAGGACAAGGGAACTGTCGGAAAAAATCGCAAAGGTACTGGTGAGGATCAGCCGTGAACTATAGAAACTCCAACTTATGATAGCACAGATAAACAGCGGGGCGCAATTCGCCGGACTGGTAAATTACGCCAACGACATTGCCAAGAAAGGAACAACAATCGTGGCATCGGAGGGGGTGTGCACTTCGTCCAATGAGAGCATCACGGCGAGCTTCCAGACACAGGCAAGGATGCGTCCGGGATTGAAGAACTTTGTCGGACACATATCATTGAGCTTTGCGCCGCAGGACACGCCGAAACTCACGGACAGCTTCATGGCGGAAGTGGCCAAAGAGTACATGAAAAGGATGAGGATAACCGGCACGCAGTATGTCGTGTTCCGGCACAAAGACCAGCCGCACGGCCATGTGCATATCGTCTATAACCGTGTCCGCAATGACGGCACGGCCATCACGGGTGATTCCAATTTCAGGAAGTCAATCGCCGTGACAAAGGCACTGACAAGGGAATACGGGCTTATTTTCGGCAAGGGCAAGAAGAATGTCCGGCGTGAGCGTCTGCGCGGCAAGGATGCCGTGAAATACCGCTTGTACGATGCCATCCGGGAAGCGATGAAAAGCTGCCATGACTGGCAAAGCCTGCGTGCGGTTCTCGAAGCGAAAGGCATCCGCATGGAGGTTGTCCAAAGGGCTGGAGGAAGCGGCAGGACAGGAATCATTTTCACTTATGGGAAGATGACTTTTTCAGGCGGTCAGATAGACCGGAGTCTGACCTACAACCGCATCAATCAGGCAATGGCGGCAGTCGGCCAGACCGATGCCGCAGACGCATCCATGCATAGGCAATCTGTCGCATCTTTGGACGGCAAGTCTGTTTCTTCCACTCTTGTCGGTATTGGTGGCAACGGGGCAGAAGCCACCGGACAGGCTGAAAACACATTGCTCAATAGTACGGACAGTTCCACTATCGGCGGCAATATCGGCGAGGCGGCTGTGGAAGTCATCATGCAGCCCCATATCGTCCAGTCCACTGGAGGTGGCGGAGGAAGCAATGACCGTGGCTGGAGGGATGACGACAAGGAAAAGAAGAAGAACAACAAACCATATTCACGGAGGAGGTAGCCATGACGAACAGGAAACCCACGCCTTTGAAAGACGAAAAGCCTGACCCCATCGAGGAAGTTCAGGAACAGTTGGCGGAGCTTATAGCGACAGTAAACTCGCTTGCGGAGAAAGGCACTGCCACGGCAGAACGCCAACCGGACGAGCGGTTTCAAAAGACCCTTTCCACGGCTGTAGTAAAGGCCGTGCAGGACTTGCTGGAGGCACGGCAGAGGAAGTTCGAGGAAGCCGACAAGGGCAAGATGACCATAAACGAGATTTTGCAGGAAATACTCGGCCAATATGATGACATCTGCGGAAAGGCAAAGGGCTTTTACCAAATCTATCAGGGTGCGGATGCCCGTTTTAAGCACATTGACGAGAGCCTGCAAAAGATTAGCGGCAATCAAAAGATATTATACGGCATGATGAAAACCATCAAGCAAGCACACAATATCAAGCCGGACAATGAGTATAAGCATCCGGCCATGCCGTCCGGTTTTAAGAACAGGCTCAAGTATTTTGCTTTCAGCCTGCCTTTATATGGGCTTAAACGGGTTTACCTTTCGCGCCATACCCGTTTGTATGTCAAAATCTGCCTGTTCTGCATCTGGGTGATTACCATTGCTACGGCGGCCTTTATTGCCTATGACAATGCGGTTCTTAGGAAAGAAAATGCAACAATCATGCAGTTATTACATATGAATTTGAAATGAAAATCAAAGCCTCTTAATAATAGTTCTTTGAATAATAAACATCCCATTACACCTAAGAGGTGACCTTAGCTTCTTTTGAGCTTAACTTATACTTGTGGAGACGGACGATTTCCGATACATAATCGTCCGTCTCTGTCACACATGAATTTCATTTCTCGTAAAAATAAGTTGCCGTAGCACCCCCATCCACGAGGAAATCAGCTCCGGTAATAAACGCACCTTTTTCGCTCATCAACAGTTCGGCGACATTCGCCACTTCATCGGTTGTACCGGGACGCCTTGCCGGGCATCTGGCGAACATGTTCTTGTAGAAATCGCCCCGTGGTCCGTTGAATTCATCGAGGGCGAGCGGCGTGACGATAATGCCGGGCGAAATGGAGTTGATGCGTGCGCCCCGCTTGCCCCACTTGACGGCTTCTGCCATGACGCGCTTCACGTTGCACCGTTTGGCAAGCTGATAGGCATGAAGCGTGTCGCGGATATTCTGTGGTTGCAATACGTCAAGACTGAGTAGTTCTTCGGTCGGTGTGCAGGCAAGCTGGCGGTCAGTTTCTTCTCCAAGGGCGGGTAGCCGATGCCCGGACTGACTGGAAATAGTCACGCCTACTCCACCGGATTTGATGACCTTCCCCACTTCCTCCAGCAGTACCGCCGTGCCGTATAAGTCCACATTCAAAATAGTTTCAACGGATGTCTGCGAGGGGGAAACGCCTGCGGCATTGACCAGATATTTTATATCTCCATACGTTTGTGCTTTTTCTATTAGTGCAAGAATGGAGGAGCGTGAAGCCAGATCCATTTCTGTGGTTACGGTGTCGAAGCCCGCTTTGTTCATTATGTCGGCTATTTGTGCGGCATTCTCCATGCGCTTGTCGCCGATGACAATCTTCATGCCGTATCCCATGCGCCGGGCTATTGCCATGCCTATCTGTCCGGCTCCTGTAAGTATCATTACATCCATAATGCGCTCAGTATTGAAGTTTGTTCAACCAGTTCTTTACACTTTCCTTTGCCTGAGCCTGTGCGTTCTGTGCCGTAGCACCCCGTACCGCCAAGCCTTTCAACACGGTTGCTCCCTTGCAGGCGGCTTTCAGTTTGTTTTCCGTACCGGACAGTCCGCTGCCCTCATGGGTACAGAACGGGATGACAGTCTTTCCCTGCCAACTGTGCTTCTCAATAAACGTGTACACAGGCATCGGCATGTCGCCCCACCAGTTGGGATAACCGATGAAGATGATGTCGTAATCCTCTACCTTTATATCCCCTTTGATGGCCGGACGCGCCTTGACATTCAATTCCTGTTTGGCTACTTCCGTACATTCCGTATAATCATCGGGATAAGGTGTTACAGGCTCGATGTGGAAAAGGTCACCATCCGTTTCGGCGGCTATCATTTCAGCAATGATGTGGGTGTTGCCTTTCTCAATGTGTCCTACGGCATAATTCTCGCCTGCCCGTGAAAAGAATGCCACGAGTATCTTCTTTTCTTTCATGTTCTGTTCCTTTCTTTGATTGGTTTGTGCGCATGATGTGATTGGCAGTAGACCAACCAACAAGATGGCTATGAATGAATAAATATGTTTCATTGCTTCTAAGAGTTATTTCATTGTCTTCATGTCTATCACATAGCGGAATTTCACTTTCCCGTCCAGCACATTTTGGTAAGCCTTGTCTATTTCAGCACCATCAGCCTTGATAATCTCGACTTCCGGATAGATATTGTTGGCCACGGAATAATCCAGCATTTCCTGTGTTTCCTTGATGCCGCCTATTTGCGACCCGAATACCTTGCGCCTTGCTCCGGGCATGACCAGTTCGGCTACTGAAAGCGTGGGCATATTACGGAATGCCGGAAGTCCGACAATACCCAGTTGCCCGTCCAGCTTCAGCATTTTCAGATATATGACCGGTTCGTATTTGGCAGGGATGGTGGAAAGAATGAAGTCGAAAGTCTTGTCAAGTCCTTTCATGTCTTCGGGATTGTTCACATTGACATACCGCACAGCTCCCATGCGAAGTGCGTCTTCCCGTTTTTCCTCCGTAATGTCGAACACCGTAACTTCCGCTCCGAGTGATACGGCATATTGCACGCCCATGTGTCCCAAGCCGCCGAAACCTGCAACGCCCACCTTGTCGCCTTTCTTAACTCCGGCCTGCATGATAGGGGAATAGGATGTGATGCCTGCACAAAGCAAAGGAGCGACTTTCGTAATGTCAGCATTGTCGGGTACTTTTATGGCAAAATCCTCTGCCACGACATAGGTGTTGGAGTAGCCTCCTTGTGTATGTTCATTGTCGTTATAGCGGTCAATGCCATGATAGGTCATTATCGCCCCTTCTTCACAATACTGCTCCAAATCCTGTTCGCAGGCATCGCAGTGGCGGCATGAACCTATCATGCACCCGATACCTGCATAATCTCCCACCTTGAAACGTGTGACATCCTTCCCGACAGCCACCACCCGTCCGGCAATCTCATGTCCGGGAACCATCGGATATTCCTCTGCTCCCCAGTCGGCGAATACGTGGTGCAGGTCACTGTGGCAGATACCCGCATACAGGATTTCAATCTGTATGTCATGGTCACCTACGGCATGGCGGGTAAACTCGTAAGGCTTGAAATGCCCTTTCTCCTCATAGACGGCAAAGCCCTTGGCCGGGATGCGTCCGTCATTGTTTTGTGCAAATGCAGTCATGGCTGTAAAAATCAATGTTGCTGCTAAAATCAAACTCTTTTTCATTATCATATTGTTAATTGGTTGAATCATTATTACTGTTCAGGGATTATCTCGTTCAGGCAGGCTATCGCATTGAGTGTTCTCGGATAGCCAATATAGGGCAAAAGCTGGGTGACAACATCCAACAATTTCTGTTTGTCGTTTCCCATATTTATATTCGCCCGGATATGTCCTTTCACCTGCGATTCACAGCCGCCAAGCGATACGAGCATGGAGAACGTGAGCAACTCGCGCATCTGTTTGTCCAGTCCTGTACGTGTCTGATAGTCGCCGAAGCAGTTGGCTGAAAGATAACGCTGGATGTGCATTTGGTTTCCCGGTGTGTTTTTATACATATTGTCTATCATTTCCACACCTACCATTTCTTTTTGTACAGCAAGCCCTTTCTCGAAACGGTCTTCCGGCGAAGTCGTGGATTGCGAAGGCAGAGGCAGTTTGACTCCATTTTCTGTCAGGAAGTCGTTTGCCGCCCCGATAAAATCTATCACTTTGGCAATACCGACATATGGAACAGAGTGATAAAGGACTTCTTTGATTTCCACAGGTGTCACTCCGTTGGCAAGTCCCGCACGCAGCATCATGCGGTATTCGGCTACGGCGTGCTGGGCGATGGTAGAAGCCATCGTAACCATGATGCGTGTCTTCGTGTCTAAATTGCCGTGGTTCAGAATTTCATCAAAGGCGAAGTTATCGAATACTTCTATTAACTCCGGGTCGGTCTGTTTGACCGTTGATACATAGCCGGGAAACCATGCTTCGTGGTTCTTGACAGCTTCCGCACTTAAATGCGGAATTGAATTAACTACTTCCATTTCTTTTGTTTCTTGAGCTTTTATACCAATTATACCAGTTAAAACTGTTATAGTTATGATGATTATAGTTTTCATTTGTCTATTGCAATGTACGTTTGAAGAACTCGGCCAGCTTCTTTACAGCCGGATTGACCGCTCCCGGCTTGTCGTAAAGGTCGATGTGTGAGTAGCCCGGTACGGTGAACACTTCCTTGTCCTTTCCGGGAAGTGCGTTGTAGAAGCGTTCGGTCTGCCATTCGGAATCGGCTTTCTCACCGACCACGAGCAGGACGGGTGGGTCAACAGGTAGATGTTCTCGATAGCGGAGAATGCCATTTTGGTGGCTTGGCTGCGCCGCAGGTAGAAGTTGTCGGCACGCGGATGCCATGCACGGGTTGTGCGATAGTATTCATATCCCTCGCGAAAGGATGGTGCGGTGCTTTCATCAGGTTCAGGACACATATAGACTTTCATCAGTTCCGCACCACGGGCTTCACGGGTACGTTGCTGCGAAACATCCTCCAGCAGCGCGATTTGTTCTTCCACACTTCGTCCTCTCAACCAGCTCTCCCGGTTGGCAGCCCCAATGTCTGCCGCACTGACTCCTGCCACGGCACGGATGCGCCGTTCGGTGGGAGCCGTTGCTATGACATATCCGCCTCCGGCACAAAGACCGAGCGCACCGATGCGATATTCATCCACAAAAGGAAGCGTGACCAGATAGTCCACGGCATAGCGGATATCTTCCACCCGTTCATACGGAGCTTCCGACCAATGGGGCGTACCACCGCTCTCTCCGGCGTAGGCTGCATCGAAGGCGAGGGTGACAAAACCGCTCTCCGCCAAGCGGTAGGCATACAGCCCTGCTGACTGTTCTTTGACGCTTCCGGCAGGATGGATACTGAGGACAGCAGGATATTTTTGTGTCTTGTCTAACCCTTTCGGCAAAAACAGGTTGCCCACTAATACAATGTTATTACTCCGCAGGAATGAAACCTTGCGGACAATCACGCCGCTTGTCGTATCGACAGGTGTTACCACGTAGCTTTCAGTCTGCGGAACGCCGGGCAATCCATCGTTCTGTTGCGCCTTTGCACCCGATATGACAAACAACAAGGCTATTGCATATAAGATTTTCTTTTTCATCTTTTGATATGTTATTATTAAAACCATCTTATCTCTTACAGTCTTTTTATGACTTTTGCCGGATTGCCCCCGACAATGGTATTCGGCTCCACATCCTTAGTGACGACTGCACCACCAGCCACTACAGCGTTTTCGCCGATGGTCACCCCCGGCAGAATAAGGGAACGCCCGCCTATCCATGCGCCTTTCTTTATAGTAATGGGCTTGTGAAGCACCCATTCGCGTTTGGTGAAATCATGGTTAGTGGTCACCAACATCACATTCGGGCCTATCTGCACATTGTCCTCGATGATAATACCTCCGCAGGACATCATGCTGCAATTATAGTTGATGAAGACATTCTCGCCGATTTCCAACCCGCTTGCCATGTCTATATGGAACGGCTGTACGATGTTGGATGACTTGGGTAAGGCAATACCGAGCTTTTCCACTATCACATCATGTAACTCAGCGAACGAGTTGGGGACGCAGTTGATTTCCTCACACTTTTTCCATGTTTCGGCAATGACCGCTGCAGCGGTTGCATAATCGGGGTCTGCCATGCTGACCGGCTCACCGTTACGCATCATTTTGATTATATCTTTCTTTGTTTCGTTCATATGGTGATATTCTTGTTTGGGGTAATAATGGCAGGCATTAAGCCAATGGCGGCACGGACGAATAAACGAAATGCTGTTCGCGTTCTGCAATCCACCAGCGTCCTTCCACTTTCTCATACTTGTCATAATAGCGCACGGCGTGCAATGTCAGTTTGTCTTTGCCCTCTTCTTCTGTCACAAGCGTGGCGATGGCGTAACAGATGCCGGTTGCATGTGTATCATCTATGAAATCCACCACCTGCTGCCCGTTCTGGTGGAACGATGCCTTTGCCGCCCCAAAAGCCTTGTATTGCGCAATCATGTCTTCCACATTGTTGATGTCCATGCCCAGTGCTTCGCCGAAATAGACTTTCAGCTTTACATCCGGGCGGAAGATTTCACGATAGTAATCCTGATTGTTCTTGTCCGATTCGGTTGCATAGCGGTCTACTAAATCCTTCAACGCCATGCGGTCTTCCATTTCTTGTTTCATGTCTCGTATCACTTATTCGTTGATTTCGGTTGCAAAGTTAAATTGCTTGCAGTTATCAGATGTGATACAAAACACGGACACGCTTCACATATCCACGGATTTTTATCTATGTTACAATCAGCTTATTAGACGATATGATACAAAACACGGATATGCTTCACGAAAACACAGATTTTATCCGTTCCTGTAAGAGAAAGCCGATAATGTTCCTTACCTTTGTGACAACAATCAAAAGGACAATATGGAAAAAACATTATTGAATATAGAAACGGTTACGGAATATGACGACATGCTCGGTGTAGAAACCCTGCATCCACAGGTCAGCGTGATAGACCTTTCGAAAGCCAGACCCATGCGCCACATGCGGCACACGTTCAGCTTTTATGTGGTATTCCTGAAAGACGAGAAGAACTGCGAACTGATTTATGGCCGCCAGCGGTACGATTATCAGAAAGGCTCGGTGGTCTGTCTGGCTCCGGGTCAGGTCATCGGTATTGAGGACACAGGCGAGGAGTTCCAACCACAGGGCTATGCACTATGCTTCCACCCCGACCTTATCCGTGGCACAAATCTTGGACGCAACATCAAGGAATATACGTTCTTCTCTTACGAAGTGAATGAGGCACTGCACTTGTCAGAGCGTGAACGCCATACTTTCATAGACTGTCTGATGAAGATACAGGAGGAATTACAGCACTCCATCGACCGCATGAGCAAGCGGTTAATTGCCAACAATATTGAGTTGCTGCTCAATTATTGCCTGCGCTTCTATGAACGCCAGTTTATCACAAGGCAGGATGCCAACCGCGATATCCTGACCCGCTTCGAGGCATTGCTTGACAACTATTTCACAGGTGATAATGCCATGCAGAAAGGGTTGCCCACTGTGAAGTATTGTGCCGGAGAACTGTGCCTTTCGTCCAACTACTTCGGTGACTTGATTAAGAAAGAGACCGGAAAGACTGCTTTGGAATATATTCAGCAAAAGATTATCGGCATTGCAAAAGAACAACTGCTTATTCCTGCCAACACGGTCAGTCAAGTGGCCTATAATCTTGGATTTCAATATCCACAGCATTTTACAAGGGTATTCAAGAAATCTACGGGAATGACACCAAATGAGTACAGGATGAAAGCATAAAATTTTTTCATAGAGACATGGGAACTGTATACTTTCATTCTCTATTGCATCAATTTGGGAACAAATTAGTTATTGCTAATTAAATCCAACTTGATAGATAAGCATTTATCTTATTAGTTTAGTATATAGCCAGAGTGTTGCACTTCACTTTTAGCTATCAAATGGAGGGGGGTGTCAAAACGACAACCCCCTCTGTCGTTATGCAGACCTATCCACTATTCACGATAAAAGGGAAAGAAAGACATTTCAATTATCGTTGCTCTCCATACCCATAGTATATCTACGATATACTGGCTACATTTCATTCCCTTATTTCCTCTTTCCAAAATCCGCTGCATCCTGCACCGACTTCTTGCCCGTTCCTTTCATGCAAGAAAGGGATAAAACGGGAAGCAAATGCCAATTCAGACTGTTAAAATGTGTTTAGTCGAATAATGTGCTTCTATAGGCAATTTGACCCGATTTTGAGGTAACTGAACGCATCCTTTTTCCACGTTCATAGGTAAAACTATCCTTGTATCATTTTGGGAACACTTGCCTTTTCCAAATTTTACATAGCTCTGATTATCAGTACAGTTACAGGCAAAGTACAACACGTGCTCTATGTCTTATATATCTGCTATGCATTGGCTACAGTGGT
>ULQH01021074.1_pt1 | contig 31664 bp, 31 predicted proteins | sample 1954381 | NCBI WGS metagenome assembly ULQH01 (sample SAMEA4835653, study PRJEB28245) | human gut metagenome | biome: gut microbiome; material: fecal sample | place: Denmark | collected 2008
GTTGAAAAAGAAACATACCTTATGGTATGTTTCTTTTTTTATTGCTACAGGGTATCTATCCTACCGGGGCCCGGAAGGCATGGGCCACCTAGCGCTTCAGCGCGTGTGGCACAGCCCGCAGAGTACAGGCGAGTCGCCGTTGAGCTTTCGCAGAATATGCGACCGAATAGGGAGCATATGCAACGTGCGTAGATAGATGCAGACAACAAAATTTTTACTTTGATGGTTATTTCTAATTTATTATGTTAAAATTAATAATAAATTACTATAACGGAGAATGAAAATTATGCTGAAAAATATTAGTATGCCTGTTATAGCTTTAGCTTTGGGGCATTTAGTAACGGATTTACAGGCAGGAGCTTTGCCGATAGTGCTGCCGCATTTAAAAGAACTTTTTGCTTTAAGTTATTCACAGCTGGCTTTTATTGTTTTAACACAAAACGTAACTTCTTCTGTTATTCAGCCTCTGTTCGGCTATATAACAGATAAGAAATCTTTGCCGGCGATGCTGCCTTTTTGTGCTGCCATGGCAGGTGCGGGCTTTGCGTTTGTAGGCTGGGTTCCTGCCTATGTTTTACTTATGTGTACTGTTGTTGTAATTGGCATGGCCAGTGCAACTTATCATCCGCAGGCTTCAAAAACAGTTAATTTTTTAAGCAGCGATAACAATAAAGCAGCCAATATGGGCATTTTTTCTTTAGGCGGCAATGCCGGTATGGCAGTTGGCTCCATTTTAATGGCATTTTTGCTTACTTTGCCTGGCGGGCTGCATAATACAATGTATTTTGTTCTGCCAGGGCTTTTGGTTTTCGGCTTAATGATGAAATATATGCCCGAATACAAACGCGTAAATTTGGAACATAACTTAAAAGTACAGGCAGCCAAAAAAAGTGGTGCTGTGCAAAAAATTCCTTACGGCGGTCTTGCTTTGGTGCTGTTTTTTATTTTTATGCGCTCAACCATTCATACGGGCCTTTCCACATATTTGCCGCTGTTTTTTATTAATTTCCGCAATGCGGAGCCTGCTTTTGCAAGTATGTTGGTATCCTGCTTTTTACTTGGCGGTGTTGTTGGTACTTATGTCGGTGCTGTGCTCAGCGACAGGCTTGGGGCACGCCGTATTATTTTGGGTTCTGTATTATGCAGTATTCCAGCTATCTGGCTTATTGCCAATGTAACGCACCCGGCAGCTGTTCTGGCAGCAGTTGTGCTGGCCGGTTTTTCAATAATCGGTTCTTTTGCAACAACAACCATTTTGGCGCAGACCATGCTTCCCAATAATGTGGGCATGGCCGCCGGGCTGACAATAGGCTTCAGTGTAGGCATGGGCGGATTTGGCGTTACCATACTTGGCTTTTTAGCCGATAATTACGGTTTGCCTTTGGTTATGAATTTAATGACCGTTTTACCCGTTATTGCAACGTTAACGGCGTTTAAAATTCCTGTGCCACCGCAAATGCAGAAGTAATATTGAAGGGATGTTTTTGTATGGAAAATTATAAACAAGGCATTTTCTTTGGCCTCGCAGCCTATGTATTATGGGGAATTTTGCCTGTTTACTGGAAAGCGCTGGAACTTGTTTCGCCGTTTGAAATTTTATCCAGCCGGTTTATGTGGTCCTGCGTTTTTGTGTTTCTGCTCATTATTTTTCAGAAAAAATGGCCGCTTTTCGCCAAAGAAGTAAAACAGGTTTTCAGCAATGTTAAAACAGGAGCAGCCATGGTGGCCGCCGGTATTACTATCAGTTTTAACTGGGGTACTTTTATTTGGGCTGTTAATAACGGGCATATTGTTGAAACAAGCATGGGCTATTATATTAATCCGCTGGTAAGCATTTTATTTGCCGTAGTTTTTTTACGTGAACGGCTTGATAAAATGCAGCTTGCCGCTATTACCTGTGCCTTTATAGGCGTTGCCAGCATGGTTTACAGTTTTGGAAAAATTCCTTGGGTTTCCTTAACGCTGGCTTTTACTTTTGCTTTGTACGGATTGCTGAAAAAAATTCTGCCGGTTTCTGCCTTAACAAGCATTATGCTTGAAACATTGCTTATTACGCCGCTGGCACTTGTATATGAATACAGCTTATGGCAGCAGGGAGTTTCTTTTTATGCATCCGGAAACCTGCAAGTAATTATGATGTTAACCGGTGCAGGCGTTGTTACGGCAATACCTTTGCTGCTTTTTACCGCAGGCGCAAGGCTGCTGCCGCTGAAGATAATAGGGTTTTTGCAGTATATTTCACCGACGCTTACACTTTTGATAGGTGTTTTTGTTTATAACGAAGCATTTACGGCATCGCATTTGCTGGCTTTCGGGTGGATTTGGGTCGCGCTTCTTCTGTTTATTGTTTCGCAGCTGAGGAGTAATTAAACAGATTTTACAAATGTGTAAAACTGTCTTTTTAGTGGTTTAAACATATATATGGTGTTTCAGCAAGTTATCCTCAACCTATAAAAAGTTATCAACAAAATGTGCATAATGTGTTGAAAAGTGTGGAAAAGATTTGTTAAGTTCTGTATAAACTTGTAAAAATGTGTAGAAAAAACTCTGTATAATTTTAAATCCACGTTAAAATGTGGATAACTTTGTTGATAATGTCGATAACTTGTTTATTAAAGAACAGTTTCGCAAACACAGCATATAGTGTTAATAACAAAATAAAGCGTTGTAATTATTAAGGCCGTTTTTTGTGGGCAGATGTTTTTTTGCTTGCAGAAACGGCGTTTTTTGGAGATAATATATAAGAACGATTTAAGTATTTGATAATGGAGGCATTTTAATGGCTATAAAACAAGTAACTGCCGTACAGGCAATGGAAGAAATATCCAAGGGTAAAATAATAACTGCGTCTTTAAATGAAATGCAGGGCGCATGGATTGCTCTGGCAGATTGTGAGGACGGCAGGGTGCTTACCTGTGCTTACAGCGGCGAATGCCAGGCCGCAGCACTTTTTGCAAAAAAAGACAGCGGCAAAGTTAAAAACATAACTGTTGACGTTATGGAGTTAAACCCCAATAATGCAGCTGTTGTACGCCGCTATTTAAAATGGACCGGCCCTCAGGCGCAGGGAGGCAAAGGCATCAGCATAGCGTTCAGCGACTGGCTTGGCTGTGCGGGAGCTTATGCCGCAGTGCCCTTTAAGCTGCGTCAGGCACGCCCCGTACTTGTAGATTACGCGGCCGCCAATGCGGATATTTTAAAACGCAACTTTTTGGAAGCTGTTGATACAGCAACCTGGGGAGTACTGGAACTTGGCTATAAAGAAGGTTACGGCGCCAACGCAGCAGGCCTTAAAACGGAAGAAGAAATTGTAAAAGCGCTTCTTTACGGATACAGCATGATTGGTTTTGACTGCAGCGATAAAATTGACAGTAAAATCGAAGCCATGACCTCTGAAGAAGTAGCCGCAAAATATAATCAGCTGCCGGAAGAATTCCGCGATGCTTTAAAAGGTTCCTACCTGGAAGCTGATTTTAAAGCCGGCGGGATGGTTGTACACTTTGAACCGGAAGTTTTGCAGCGTATAGTGCTTGAATTTGGCGAAGCCATTATGCACATTCAGTACATTTATAATACCTATTTAAAAAATACTCCGTGGGAAATTGATTTTGAACTGAAACTTGCCAAACCGGATAAATTAATGACACCGCAGGAATTGTACTTTATCAGCAACGAATTGCAGCGCAACGGCATTAAAATGGCATCAATGGAACTGGATGCAGAAAAAGCCGCAGCCGATGAAGAAGGCATGCATGTTTACGGCGAAATTGCCGCTACCTTTGGCTACCGCTTAAGCCTGTTCAACGCCGATTTGTATATCTCGGATATCGGCAGTACAGCCAAAGCCTTAAAAGGGCAGGTTTGCTTTAAAGCGGGCAATGCACTGTGGCTTGCTGCGTTAAAAGTTGTAAAAGCCGGCGACGCACAGTTAATGGAAGATATGCAGAAATTTGCCGGGCTGCCGGATTTTGACGGCCTTAAAATTCTGCCCGCCGGTGAAGCAGGATGCTCGTGGGCAAAAGCATATAGCAAACTTTTAACTCCGGAAGCAGGCTTTGCCGGAAAAATTAAAGAAGTTCTGGCCGCTAACGCAGATGCGTATGCGGAAGAAGTTGAAAATAGCGCTGCCGCAATGCTGAAAGCACTGTAAAAATTTTAAATTCGGCTTGCAAAAGCACAAAGCGGATGATATAATATTTAAGCTTGTATTAATAGATACATTCCCCTGCTCCCGAACGGGGGCCAAAGTCCAAAGGAGGAGGTGATTTCGTGAACAATTACGAAGTCATGTACATCGTTAAACCGGTTGTAGAGGAAGAAGCATTTGAAGCTGTTGTAGCTAAATTCGAAAGCCTCATTACCGCAAACGGTGGTACTGTAGAAAAAACCGACCGCTGGGGCAAAAAACGCCTCGCTTATGAAATCCAGGATTTCACCGAAGGTCAGTATGTACTCGTAACTTTCAGCGCAGAACCCAAAGCTGTTAAAGAACTTGACCGTGTAATGAAAATTACCGACGAAGTAATGCGCCATATGGTTATTAAAAAAGGCGAGTAATCCGGAGGTAACTTTAGGTTATGAACAAGATTATTTTAATGGGCCGCTTAACGCGTGACCCGGAAGTGCGTTATACCACTACCGGTAAGGTTGTATGCCAGTTTACGCTTGCGGTTGACAGGCCTTTTACTAATCAGGACGGGCAGAGAGAAGCCGATTTTATCAACATCGTTGTATGGGGTAAAATCGCAGAATTATGCGGGAACAGCCTTACCAAAGGCCAGAGAGCGCTTGTTGACGGCCGCCTGCAGCTCCGCAGCTACGATGCAAAAGACGGCGGTAAACGTTATGTTACCGAAGTTGTTGCAAACAGCGTGGAATTTATTGAACGCAAGGGTTATACTCCCGGCGGCAATAACGGCGACAGCGGCAAGAGCGACATGGAGTCTTTTGGCTCCCAGGTGCCTTTTGACGAGGAAATCCCATTTTAACAAGGAGGGTTTAAGCGAATGAAACGCGAAAGAGGCAGAAGACCGAGAAGAAAAGTTTGCAGCTTCTGTGTTGATAAAGTTGAAAAAATCGATTATAAGGACGTAGCTAAACTGCGCCGTTATATCACCGAACGCGGCAAAATTTTACCGCGCCGTATTTCCGGCAACTGCGCAAAACATCAGCGTCAGATGACCACTGCAATTAAACGCGCTCGTAACGTAGCATTGCTGCCGTTTACCTGCGAATAATAGTTGCCTGCTTAAAGCAGAATAACTTACAAAAAAGAAATCCCTTTTATTGTGGAAACACGGTAAAAGGGATTTTTTGTTTTTCCGTAAGGTTTATTTTTAAAAATTTTTAAGGAAAGCTGTAAAAGCTATATGTATTTTTGAAGGATACACAAAAAAGAAAATGTATAATAAGATAAAACTAAAATCTATCAAGTAAAGACAAAAATAAAAAAGTAACAAAATTTAACAAAAATGATGAAAAAATATTGGAAATCTGTATGTAAAATTAAAAAAATCGTTGACAAAAATGTAAAAACTTATTACAATGGTGAACAAGATAGTTGCAGGGCAGTTGTTAAAGCCGGAGGGGAGCTTAACTGTTCATAGCGGCATAATTTATTATTATAACGAAAAGGGGAAAGACAAATGAGCAAATGGAAAAAATTTACAAGCGCCTGTCTGGTTGCAGCGTTAAGCACAGCACTTCTGGCAGGCTGCGGCGGAGAAAAGAAGGACAGTGCGGCTGCTAATGCCGATAAATATGTTATCGGCGCAAGTTTTGAGCTGACAGGCAATGTTGCAAACTACGGCAAATCTACATTGTCCGGTTTAAAACTTGCTGTTGACCAGGTTAACAAAGCAGGCGGCGTTAACGGCAAACAGCTTGTTGTAGTAGAAAGCGACAACAAATCCGAGCCTGCTGAATCCGGCAACTCCGTAACCAAGCTGATTACTCAGGATAAAGTAGTGGCTGTTGTTGGCCCTGCTACCAGCGGCTGCGTATTTGCAGCTACTCCGGTAGTAACCTCCAACAAAGTGCCTCTTATTGCACCGTGCGCTACCGCACCGGCAATTACCGTTGATAACGGACAGGTTAAGGAATTCATTTTCCGCGCCTGCTTCATCGACCCGTTCCAGGGCCGCGTAATGGCTGAATTTGCCGATAAAACTCTGGGCGTTAAAAACGTAGCTATTCTGCATGATGCTTCCAGCGATTATTCCAAAGGACTTGCAGAAGTATTTGAAAAAACTCTGAACGAAAAAGGCGGCAAGGTTGTTGCCAAAGAAGCCTTCCTTTCCAAAGATATCGACTTTAAAGCAGCTTTAACCAAAATTAAAGCCGCTAACCCGGAAGCAATCTACATCCCCGGTTACTATGAAGAAGTTGCCAAAATCATCAAACAAACCCGTGAAATCGGTTTGAATGTTCCGCTGATCGGCTGCGACGGCTGGGACAGCCCGAAACTTGTTGAAATTGCAGGGCCTGAAGCATTGAATAACACTTACTTCTCCAGTGCCTTCTCCGTACAGGACCAGACCGAATCCGTTCAGAAATTTATTGCCGATTACAAAGCAATGTATCAGAAAGACCCGGATATCTTCTGCATGCAGGGTTACAATGCAGGCCTTGTTCTTGCCGATGCCCTTAAACGTGCAGGCGACGGTGCCGACGGAACCAAACTTGCAGCAGCTATTGCAGCAACCAAAGACCTTCCGGTTGCAAGCGGCAAGTTAACTTACGATAAAGACCACAACCCGATTATCAGTGCCATCATCATCGAAATGAAAGACGGCGTACAGAGCTTTAAAGAAAAAATCAGCCTGTAATTAAATTAATTTAATTGTTTTGAATTTATTTTAGCTTGAGTTTATTTTAGCCCGGAAATTGTTGTTTCAGGTTTCCGGGCTATTTTAAAAATATAAATTATAATGAAACAAATGAGGGGGAACAAAAATGAAAAGAGTATCCAAAGTCCTAACTGCCTTGGTATTGGGCACTGTGCTTGCCGGTTTGGCAGCAGGCTGCGGCGGCGGTGAAAAAAAGGCTGATACCATTAAGGTTGGTGCCAACCTTGAAATGACGGGCGGCAGCGCGTCTTACGGCATATCTTCTAAAAATGCCATTGAGCTTGCCTTTAAAGAGATTAATGAAAAAGGCGGCATTAACGGCAAACAGTTAGAACTTGTTGTTGCAGATAACAAATCGGAAGCGGCAGAAGCTACCAATGCCATGCAGAAACTGGTTTCACAGGATAATGTAGTGGCGGTTATCGGCCCTAACCTTTCTTCTTCGGTAATTGCGGCATCTGCTATTAATAACAGCGCCAAAGTGCTGGATATTGCGCCGATGGCTACCAATCCTTATGTTACGGTTGACCAGGCCAGCGGCAAAACCAAGGATTTCAACTACCGCACATGCTTTATCGACCCGTTCCAGGGCACGGTAATGGCCAAATTTGCAACGGCTGAACTTGGTGTTGGCAATGCAGCAGTTTTGATTGATAATTCTTCCGATTACGCTAAAGGCCTGGCGCAGTTTTTTAAAGAAAACTTTGTTAAAGAAGGCGGCGCAGTTACTGCGGAAGAATCTTATCTGCAAAAGGATACTGATTTTAAAGCAACACTTACTAAAATAAAAGCAACCAATCCGGACTTTTTGTATGTGCCCGGTTATTATCAGGAAGTTGGCCTGATTGTAAAACAGGCGCGTGAGCTTGGCATGAATATGCCGATTGCCGGCGGCGACGGCTGGGACAGCGCCAAAATGCCTGAAATTGCAGGTGCGGCAGCGCTGAACAATACTTACTTCTCGAGCCTTTATTCTCCTGAAGATTCATCGGACATTAACAAAAACTTTGTAGCCGCTTATGAAAAAGCATACGGACAGAAACCTGACGTTTTTGCAGCTTTGTCTTATGATTCGGCTTTACTGGTTGCTGAAGCCATTAAAAATGCAGGCAGTACAGAACCTGCCAAAATCAGCGAAGCAATGGCTAAAATTAATGGGTTTAGCGGTGTATCGGGCAGCGTAACTTTTGACGATAAGCATAACCCGGTTAAGAGTGCCGTAATTTTGGAATATAAAGATGGCGCTCAGTCTTTGAAAACCAAAATTAATCCCTGATAATTAATTAATAATTTAACTTTTTAACGGAAAGGCTGCGGTTTGGCCACAGCCTTTCCGTAATTTTAGCTGGATGCCGGTTAGTGCCGTTATTTAAGCGCAGGTAATAACTTACGGCAGTAAAGCATAGAGATTTTATGATTGAGGAATTAATAAAACTTACGGACTGGAGGACTTTTTATGGATATGGGTTCGCTTCTGCACCAGTTTTTGCAGCAGCTTATAAACGGTATATCCCTGGGCAGTATTTATGCGCTGATTGCCCTTGGCTATACAATGATTTACGGCATCCTCAAACTCATAAACTTTGCCCATGGTGATATCTATATGCTGGGCGCGTATTTTGGGTTTGTAGCTACAACAATGTTTGGTTTTTCCTTTTTGCCGGCAATTCTTTTTGCCATGGCCTGTGCAGCCGTTGCCGGTATTATCATTGAACGCATTGCCTACAGGCCGATGCGTAACGCTCCGCGTATTGCTATTTTAATTACCGCAATCGGCGTATCGTTTTTGCTTGAATACGGCATGATGCTGATTGCAACTCCGCAGCCGCGTACTTTCCCGGCAGTTTTTTCGGCAGATGTTTACCATCTTGGGCCACTGGTTATTAACAGCCAGCAGGTTGTAATTCTTGTAAGCGCAATTATTTTAATGGCCGTACTTACTTATATCGTACAATATACCAAAATCGGCAAGGCCATGCGTGCCGTTTCGTTTGATACTGACGCTGCCAGACTGATGGGCATTAATATCGACCGTGTAATTTCCGCAACTTTTGCCCTGGGCTCCGCACTTGCTGCAGCAGGCGGCGTGCTGGTAGGCATTTACTATAACTCCATCGACCCGCTTATGGGCATGGTTCCGGGCATTAAAGCCTTCGTAGCAGCCGTACTCGGCGGCATTGGCATTATTCCGGGCGCTATGGTCGGCGGCATTATTCTCGGCGTTGTAGAAGCCATGGTCAGCGGTTTTATTTCTTCCACTTTCCGTGACGCAGCCGCATTCGGCATTTTGATTATTATCTTATTGTACAAACCTGCCGGTATTTTCGGCAAAAATGTACGCGAGAAAGTGTAGGTGGCAGCTATGAATTATCTTCGCAAAGCAGATTTAAAAAGAATAGTTGCCTGCGCCATTTTATTCGCCGCAGTGCAGGGCATGATGTTTGCCGATATTATCGGGCCGTTCTGGGAACTTAATATCGTCCTCATCTGCATTAATATTATTCTGGCTGTCAGCCTGAACCTTATCAACGGCTACACCGGCCAGTTTTCTATCGGCCATGCCGGATTTTTGGCTGTCGGCGCTTATACCGGCGCTATTATGACGGTTAAACTTGGTTTTCCGTTTGAAGTAGCTTTAATTGTCGGCACCGTTGCCGCAGGTTTTTTGGGCTTTTTAATCGGCCTGCCTACCTTAAGGCTTAACGGCGACTATCTGGCAATCGCCACTTTAGGCCTTGGCGAAATTATCCGCATCTGCATACTCAATATTGATTATGTAGGCGGTGCTTCCGGTTTGATGGGCATTCCCCGTTTAACAACATTCGCCTGGGTTTTCTGGATTATGATTTTTATCATTTTCTTTATTAAAAACTTTAAAAATTCTTCTTATGGCCGCTGCTGCCTGGCTATCCGTGAAAATGAAATTGCAGCCGATACCATGGGCATAGATACTACCAAATATAAAGTAATGGCCTTTACTCTCGGCGCTGCTTTTGCCGGTACGGCAGGCGTGCTGTTTGCACATTATTTCTATATTGCGCATCCGGCGTCCTTTACTTTCATGCGTTCTTTCGATATTTTAACCATGGTTGTTCTGGGCGGTCTCGGTTCCATGACCGGTTCCATCACCGGCGCAATTCTGCTGACTTTTATTTCCGCTTATCTGGCAGAATATCCGGAATGGCGCATGATTATTTACTCCGTAACTATGATTGTCCTGATGCTGCACCGTCCGCAGGGATTGTTCGGCAATAAGGAATTAAGCATGAAGATGTTTGGCCTGGGAGGTGGCAAAGATGGAAGAACTGCTGAAAGTAAATGATATTTCCATGGTTTTCGGCGGTTTGCGGGCCGTCTCCAACTTCAGCATGACTATTAACAAAGGCGAGCTGATTGGGCTTATAGGGCCTAACGGCGCAGGCAAAACCACAGCCTTTAATATGATTACCGGTGTTTATACCCCTACCGAAGGCGAGATTATTTTTAACGGCCAGCGCACCAGCGGCAAAAAATCCTATCAGGTAACGCAGCTGGGCATGGCGCGTACTTTCCAGAATATCCGCCTGTTTTCCGAGCTTTCCGTTATCGATAACGTAAAAGTTGCCTATAACATGCACGTAAAATACGGCCTTTTGGAAGCAGTAGGGCGTTTTGGCCGCTATTTTAACGAAGAAGAACAGATTACCGAAATGGCAATGGATTTGTTAAAAATTTTCCATATGGAAGATAAAGCTGATGAACTTGCCAAAAACCTGCCTTACGGCGAACAGCGCCGTCTGGAAATTGCCCGTGCGCTGGCAACCGGGCCGAAACTTTTGCTTTTGGACGAACCGGCAGCAGGCATGAACCCGCAGGAAACCAAAGAACTGATGGAACTTATCCGCTGGATAAGAGAAAAATTTGATTTGGCAATATTGCTGATTGAACACGACATGGGGCTTGTTATGGGCGTATGCGAACGCATTTACGTTTTGGAATACGGACTTTGCATAGCCAACGGCACGCCTGACGAAATTAAGCATAACAAACGCGTTATTGAAGCATATTTGGGCGAGGAGGTACTCTGATGTTAAAAGTCAACAATATTGATGTATACTACGGTGCCATCCATGCCATTAAAGACGTCAGCCTGGAAGTTCCTGACGGCGAAATAGTAACCCTCATAGGCTCCAACGGCGCCGGTAAAAGCACAACTCTGCACACCATTTCCGGCCTTATTAAGCCGAAAAATGGCAGCATTATTTTTGAGGACAAGGATATTTCCGGCATGCCGGCTCACAAAATTGTTGGCATGGGCTTATGCCAGGTACCGGAAGGCCGCCACGTGTTTGCCAATATGACGGTTATGGAAAACCTGGAGCTTGGCGCTTACCTGCGCAGCGACAAAGCGGGCATTGAAGAAGATATGAAAAAAATATTCGATAAATTCCCGCGCCTTTTGGAACGTAAAAACCAGATTTCCGGCACGCTTTCCGGCGGCGAACAGCAGATGCTGGCTATGGGCCGCGCGCTGATGAGCCGTCCGCGCCTGCTGTTGCTCGACGAACCTTCCATGGGTCTTGCACCGTTGCTTGTTAAAGAAATTTTTAATATAATAAAAGAAATTAATGAAAGCGGTACAACTGTACTGCTGGTAGAACAAAACGCCAACATGGCGCTTTCCATTGCCGATAAAGCCTATGTTCTGGAAACAGGGCGCATTGCGCTTGCAGGCACGGCACAGGAGCTTGCCAGCAGCGAAGCGGTACGCAAAGCATATCTGGGCGGCTGAAACCCGGGAGGAGGATTTTACAATGTTAGTAAAAGAGTTTATGTCCACTGAAGTTGTGACTATTACCGAAGATAAAAACATGCTGGAAGTAAGGGAACTGATGCGCAGTTCGGATAAGCGCCGCCTGCCTGTTGTAGATGACATCAGCCGTGTGCGCGGCATTATTACCGACGCCGATGTCAGCCGTACTTCCCCGACCGACGCTACAACTCTTTCCCGTTATGAAGCGAACTATCTTTTGGGCAAGCTTAAAGTACGCGATGTAATGACCAAAAATGTTATTACCGTACATTATGATGCCGGCGTTGAAGATGCTGCATATCTGCTTTATAAAAACAAAATCAATGCCCTGCCGGTTGTAGATGACGATAATAAATTATGCGGCATTATTACCGACAGCGACATTTTCCGCGCTTTTGTTGATATTATGGGCCTGGCACGCACCAGCACCCGCATTACCATTGATGTAACCGACAAAGTTGGCGTTATTGCCGATATCGGCGCCATGTTCCGCGATAATAACATCAACATTATCAGCATTGTTGCCAAACCGGAAACCAGCGTTAAAACCGAGCTTACCATACGTGCAGAACTTGGCGGCAAGGGGCTTGAGATTATCGAGCAGCTGCGTGAAGCAGGCTACTATGTAACCGATATCAGCAACGTAAAAAGCAGGGAGTAAAATGGAATCGAAAAGCTTTAAAGTCGGTGACATTGTAAAAATGAAAAAGCCGCATCCCTGCGGCTCTTATGAATGGGAAATTTTGCGCACCGGCATGGATTTCGGTATAAAATGCTGTGGCTGCGGGCATTTTGTAATGCTGGCACGCCCCAAATTTGAAAAGGCCGTGAAGGCTGTTGTTACCCCCGATACGGAAAAATAAGTTGAAGGCGGCAGGCATAACCTGCCGTCTTTCTTCATTGTTCAAAGATAATTTACAAGCTGCGGCAGGAAAATAACGGCATACGCAGAAAATTATTTAAGTGGAAAAGAGGTATTTTATGGAGGCACTGGAAAAAATAACTTCCGCAATCGGTAAAAAACTGGAAGGACGCAAACCTTCGCTGGACCGCGACGATAATTTATGGGATGCTGCCGTACTTTTGCCGCTTGTAAATACGCCGCAGGGCGTAAGCGTACTGTTTGAAGTACGCGCCGCAAAACTCGGCTGGCAGCCGGGTGATGTATGCTTTCCCGGCGGCAGGGCAGAATGCAGCGATGAAAGTTTTGCGGCAACGGCCGTAAGGGAAACCTGTGAAGAACTGGGGCTTGAAAGCAGCAGCATAAAAATCGCGGGCGGCCTTAATTATCTGGTAACGCACATGGGGCCGGTTATTCACCCTTATGTGGGCTATATTGAGCACAGCGGACAGTTTAATTTTAACAAAGATGAAGTTGAGGAAGTTTTTACCGTGCCGCTTGATTTTCTGCTGAAAAATCCTCCGCGTATTGCCCATATGGAACTGGCAAATAAAGCGGGGGACGATTTTCCGTTTGACCTTTTGCCGCGCCAGCCGCACGAATGGAATAAACGCAAAGGCTACCATGTTTATATTTACGAATATGGCGGCCACGTTATCTGGGGGCTGACCGCGCGCATTCTGCACGGATTTTTAAACAGATTTGCCGCCGATATTAAAGCGGCGTTAGAGGGGGAACCAACTTGCTGACATCGCATGTCAAAAAAATTTTGGTGCTGGCGCTTATTTTAATAGCGGCAGCAAGCTACTGGTCTTATTCTTTTATAGACGGCGACAGCCCGCTGGATAATTTAAGCAAGTCCGAGCGTCTGGATTTGAAAAAGAATATCGTTGTTTTGGGCGTTGACGAAAGGCCTTCCGAAGAAGATACAGGCCGCAGCGATACTTTGTTTGTTGTAATGCTTGACAGCGACAACAACAATGTTTCCCTGCTTTCCGTGCCGCGCGATACAAGGGTTAAAATTCCCGGTTACGGCTGGGATAGAATTAACCATGCCTTTGCCTTTGGCGGGCACAAGCTTACGCAGCAAACCACGGAAGAGCTTTTGGGAATACGCATTAACAACTATGTTATGATAGACTTTAAAGGCTTTAAAGGGCTGGTAGACGCTATTGGCGGCGTGGATATTGAAGTTGAAAAGCCTATGAGTTATTATGACGAGTGGGACGGCTTTACCATTGACCTTGCTCCAGGCATGCAGCATATGGACGGCGACAAGGCCATTCAGTATGTGCGTTACCGCGATGAAGAAGGCGATATCGGCCGTATCAGAAGGCAGCAGAAATTTTTAAAAGCCGTTTACAGTAAAGTTACTTCGGTGGAAATTATACCCAAACTGCCTGCTTTGGTAGAACAGGCCAACAAAATGGTGGATACCGATTTATCTATAGGCGATATGATGGATTTGGCGCAGGCTCTGCATGGCATGATGGAAAAACAGGGCGGCCTGCACGCTGCCATGGTGCCGGGCCTGCCGGAATATATTGACGGCGTAAGCTACTGGATTCCTGATATTACGGATTTGCGCAAGCAGATGGCTGAAATGCAGGGCGCGGAAATGACGGACCGTTACCGCCGCGGCGCAGAACGCATGGAAGCAGAATATGTACGTAATCTGGAACGCGCTAAACAGGAAATTGAAAACGAACTTAACGGCATTGATAAAAAGCTCGATGAAGAAGAAGCTGACGCTGAAAATAAAGACAAGGATAAATTAGACAGCAGCGGCAAAAAGACTGCTGAAGAAAAAGCTGACAAACACAGTACGGATGACACCAAAAAAACCGGCAGCAAACGTTCCGCCAGAAAAGCCGTGCAGGAATTTGCCGGTGAAAGCGCCGGAAGCAGCAGTGCGGAAATAAAAGAAACACCTAAGCAGAGCTACGGCGGCGTAATACGCGTTGTTGTAATCGACTGCAGCGGCGACCCTGCCAAGGCTGCCAGCGCACGCGAGCGCCTCAGCAATCTTGGCATGAGCGTAACTGACGGCGGCAGCGGCAATGTGCGTGAAGAAACATTAATAGTTTCCACAACCACCAGCGGGCGCGTTGTTACACGCCTTACGGAAGCTCCGTTTGTGCACGGAATGAGCATCAGCCGCAAGGACGGCGCCGATTATGACGGCATTGTTTATGTCGGCAAAGACTACAAATAACAAAAAACTGTTTCATAAGTCACAAAATTTTAAAGTTTTTTTAATTACCACTTGCTAATTGGCGTTAAAAATGGTATACTTAAATCATCAAATAGCCCCTCATTTGGCCCTTCTCGTAAGGGCTTTTTTTTTTGCCCTTTTTACAGGCCGCTGCTTTTACATAAATTTAACAGCAACGTGCCGTTTCGTTTATGCGGCAATTCGTATATAATAAAATACATAGTTTATTAATGCAGGAGTAAAAGAAATGCTTTATAATGACAGGGCTGCATTTATTCTGCAGCAGTTACAGCTTAAAAGTACCGTTAAAGTAACAGAAATTGCCAAAAGCTTAAATGTATCGGTAGATACCGTGCGCCGCGATTTAAAAGCACTGGAAGAACAGGGGCAGCTTAAATGCGTGCACGGCGGCGCAAGCCTGCCGGATTATATGCTGGCCTTCAGTAATTTCAGCGGCCGTGAAATCATCCATATTGAAGAAAAACGCCGTGCGGCGCTTAAAGCGCTGGAACATTTGCGCCCGGGCAGCGTGATTGCCTTAAACTCCGGCACAACCAATGTTATTCTGGCGCAGGAATTAATTAAGCGTTTTACGGATTTAACCATAGTAACCAATAATGTTTCGGCGGCCATGGTGCTGATGCAGAATCAGTCGCTGCGCACGATTGTGCTGGGCGGGGATTTGGACAGCCTGGAGCACTCCACTTACGGCAGCATCTGCGAAAGAGAACTTGGCAGGTACTACCCTGATATTTGCTTTTTGTCCATTAACAGCGTTGATGCGGAAGCAGGTTTTACCGATTTCCGTTTTGCGGAAATAGGCGTTATGCAGCTGATGGCAAAAAATTCCTCCAAAGTAATTGCCGTTATGGATAGCAGTAAATTAGGGCGCCGCTCCAAAAAAGTAATTATGGATAACAGCATGATAGACCTGCTTGTTATGGACAGCATAAAACCGGAAGTGCGGGAGCTTTACCGCCGCGCCGGCATTTGCATTGAATAAAATAATAAAATAAATTACCGCAGCTGACGGGTTAAAAGCCTGTTGGCTGCGTTTTTTATTTTACGCAGATTTAAAAATAACTTTAACTGTATTTGCTTGTTTAGGAATGTTAAGTGCGATAAGATAAAGCCGTAGAAAACAGCAAATATAAAATATAAAAAAGCAAAAAACAGCAAAGGAGAATTATCATGACAGAAAAGCAGCAAATTAAAATGGTAGTATTCGACTGGGCAGGTACTACTACCGATTTTGGCTCTCAGGCGCCGGTAGATGTTTTTGACAGAACCTTCCGCCAGAAAGGGCTGGTATTTACCAAAGCTGAAATTAACGCGCCGATGGGAATGGAAAAGAAAGCGCATATTAAAACCATGCTTTCTACCGAAAAAGGCCAAAAGCTTTGGGAAGATGCTTACAGCCGCAGCTGGAACGAAGATGACATTGAAGATGTTTACCAGTGCTTTGAAGGCAACCTGCGCACCGTTGTTGCTGAATACAGCAAACTTATTCCCGGCGTAAGGGAAACCGTGGAAAAATTAAGGGAAATGGGCTTGAAAATCGGCTCTACCACCGGTTACACCAGCGAAATGATGCAGTATGTGCTGCCGGTTGCCAAAGAACAGGGTTACGAGCCTGACTGCTGCGTAACTCCGGATGTTACCGAATACAGCCGCCCCACTCCTTTTATGGTGTTTGAATGCATGCGCCAGTTAAATGTTTATCCGCCCAAGCTGGTTGTAAAAGCCGGCGATACCGTTATGGATATTTTAGAAGGCAAAAATGCAGGCGCATGGTCCGTGGGCATTATTAAAGGCTCTAACGTGGTTGGCCTTAACGAAGCTGAATATAATGCTCTTGATGAGCAGGCTAAAAAAGAACTGCACGAAAAAGCAAGAAAAATTTATCTGGATGCCGGTGCAGATTATGTAATTGAAGATATTACAGAACTGCCGGAAGTTATTGCTAAAATTAACGAAAGCTTATAACAGGGAGGGCTTTTTGTTGAATACTTATTATAATCCGGTAAGAACTTATCAGGGAGTTGGCAGCCTTTCGGTATTGCCGCAGCTGGTAAACGGTTTGAATCCAAAAAAAATTTTGCTGCTTATCTGGGATGAAAGCGTGCTTGAAAACCGTTATATAAAAGAAACGGCAGCTGCTTTTGCAGATATTTTAACAATAAAAACCTTTGCCTGGTCTAACCCGGAAATGTTTCAGTTATATGAAATTTACAATGAAACCAAAAACGAAAATTACGAACTGGTTATTGCCGTTGGCGGCGGCAGCGTACTGGATGTGGGCAAATCGCTGTGCTGCCTGTACGCTCAGCCGGTAGAATCTCTGGAAGCCATGCGCACCATGATTGCTGATAAAGCTTACAGTAAACCGCAGTGCAAATGGATTGGCATTCCGACAACGGCAGGCACCGGCAGCGAAGTAACCTGCTGGGCCACTGTGTGGGATTCCGAGCACAACAAAAAATATTCTGTCGATACGCAGGACAATTACGCTTACGCAGCTGTTATCGACCCTGTGCTGGCATCGTCCATGCCGGTTAAGCTGGCTGTTTCTTCCGCGCTGGACGCGGTATGCCACGCGGCGGAAAGTTACTGGGCTAAGGCAAGCAACATCGTATCGCGTGCGGCGGCGCTTTCGGCAATTAAAAATATCATGGATCATATCGACGGGCTTTTGTGCGGCAAAGAAGAAGCGCATGACGCCATGGCACAGGGCAGTATGCTTGCAGGGCTTGCATTCAGCAATACGCGCACTACGGCCTGCCATTCCATCTCTTACCCGCTGACAATGAAATACCATATTCCGCACGGCGTTGCGGTAAGCATGCTGCTGGCGCCGGTTATGCGTTTAAACCAGCCTTACATTAAAAACAGAAAAGAACTGTTTGGTGCTTTTGGTGTTGAAAATGTCAGCGAGCTTTCGGAAAAAGTTACCGCTATTCTTGAAAAATCCGGCAGCCCGGCCAAATTAAGCCAGTGGGGCGCCCAGGAAAGCGATTTTGAGGAGCTTGTTGCCCACAGCATGACCAAAGGGCGTGCCGATAATAACCCGGCGGAACTTACTGCCGTTAATGTTGAAGAAATTTTAAGAAGCGTATTTTAACAAGGGGGATTAAATTATGAAAAAGAGTATCGCATGTGTTTTATTATCTGCCATGGTAGCATTTGGCAGCTTTGCAGCAGGCTGCGGCGGCAACAGCCAGCAGGCCGAAAAGAAAACTTTTACCATCGCTTATGCGCCGAATGAATCTACAACTGACAGCACCGACGCCAGAAGCACACTTGCCAAAGACCTTGGCAAAGTAATTAACATGGATGTTAAGGAAATACAGGCAAGCGATTATACAGCTATTATTGAAGCACTGCGCACCGGCAAGGCCGATATGGCATATATGGGCGCTTTGGCAGTTGCCATGGGCGCAGAACGCGCAGGCGTAACGCCTATTGTTATGAAAGCCCCTAACGGCGATAAAGCGCAGGCTGTTTACCATTCCGTATTTGTTACCCAAAAGGATAACAACGAAATCAACAGCATTAAAGATTTTAAGGGCAAAACCATTGCCTTTGTTGACCCGGATTCCACTTCCGGCAATCTGGTGCCGACCTCCGAAATTATGAAAGCATTTCCTGATTTGCATTTAACCAATGAAAAAATCCATACTAACGGCGAATTTTTTGAAGCAGTAAGTTTCTCCGGCAAGCATCAGGCAGGCCTGCAGGCTGTAATTAAGGGCGATGTGGACATTGTGCCTATTTCCGACCAGATTATGGCAAGCGAATTTAAAAACGGCAACGCCGATGAAAACGCCGTTAAAGTTGTACATTCTTCGGCAGCCATTCCGGCAGAAGCAATGGTTGTAAGCAAAACAGTTAATGAAGATTTGAAGAAAACCTTAACTAAATTTCTGGTTGAATACAACAATAAAGATTATTTTGACAAGGTAATTAAAAAAGCCGATGCCCGTTTTGTGGAATGCAGCATGGAAGATTACCAGCCGATTGTAGAACTGAACAAAAATATTAATGCTCATTAATAGGTTTTAGCCTGATGGCGGGAGAATGTTTTATGGAACCTGTTTTGAAATTTGTAAATGTAAATAAATACTATAATAATAACGTGCATGCGCTGCATAATATTTCTCTGGAAATTGCCGAAGGGGAGTTTGTATCGGTAATTGGCCCCAGCGGCAGCGGCAAAAGCACACTGCTGCGCACGGTAAACAGGCTGATTGATGTTTCGGACGGCGAAATATGCCTGGACGGCGAAAATATTACCAGTATCGGCGGCAAAAAGCTGCGTGCGGTGCGCCGCAAGGTTGGCATGATTTTCCAGAACTATAACCTTGTATACCGTCTTTCCGTACTGCAAAATGTGCTGCATGGTTATTTAGGTTATCTGGACGGCATTAAGGGCATTTTGGGCATTTATCCGGAAGAAGAAAAGCTGCGTGCCATCAGCCTGCTTGAAGAAATGGGGCTGGGCGCATTCTGCTATAACCGTGCAGCCGATTTATCCGGTGGGCAGAAACAGCGCGTAGGTATTGCCCGGGCAATTATGCAGCGCCCCAAAATTATGCTGGCCGATGAACCGATTGCCTCACTTGACCCTTCCAGTGCCAAAAACATTATGGATATTCTGGCGGGGCTTGTTAAAGAGCGGCAGATAACCTGTATTGTAAATTTACATCAGCTTGAGGTTGCCAAAAAATATTCTACCCGCATTATCGGTTTATCCAAAGGCACTATTGTGTTTGACGGAAAACCGGAAGAATTAACGGACGAGGTTGTGGAAAAAATATACGGCACAAGCAGTGCCAATTTAATTGGAGGGGCAGAAAGTGAAGAACAGCATATCAGTTATGCCGCCTGCTGAAAAAAGAATATACAACATCTTTTTTGTGGTAATTGTGCTGCTGTACGCTGTATGCAGCTTCTTTACGGAGTTTTCTCCGCTGGCGGTGCTAGCCAATCTAGACCAGTTCTGGCTGTTTTTGTCGGAGGATTTTTTCCCGCCGCAGTTTCCTACCGATATAAGAATGTACAATATTCTGGACAGCGTGGCTGTAACCATTGCCATGGCCATTTCTTCAACCACCATTGCCGGAATACTGGCGTTTTTTACGGCGCTTTTTGCCAGCGAACTGGTATCGCCGTTTCCCAAGTGCGCCAAATTTGTGCGCGGTTTTGCCACTTTCCTGCGCAATATACCGGCGCTTGTGTGGGCGTTTATACTGTTTTCCTCGCTCGGCATAGGTACGGGCGTTGGCTTTGCGGCGCTTTTAATAACCAGCTTTGCCTTTATGGTAAGGGCGTTTACGGAAACAATGGAAGATATTTCGGTAGACTGCCTTGAAAGCCTGGAAGCAGTCGGCGCAGGTTTTTGGCAGCGCGTGGCGCACGGCATTGTGCCTTCGTGCATCAGCGGTTTTCTGGCGTGGTTTTTGTACTGCATCGAGGTTAACGTCAGGGCGTCAACCATTGTAGGCATGGTTGGCGGCGGCGGTGTCGGTATGGTGCTGTTTTCGTACATCAAATCGTTTAATTACCACATGGCGTTTACCGTTATTTTAATTATAGCGGCGGTTGTAATTTTGGTTGACAGAATTACCGGTAAAATAAGAAAGGAACTGGAGCAATGAAAGAGCCACTGGCGCAAAGCACTGTTGATGTCCGTTATGGGTTTAACCATAAAATTAAAACAGAATGTGCTTACCAAAATAAAGCCATACCAGTATTTTTAGGCAGTACAGCCGCATTGTGCGTGCTCAGCCTTTTATATCTTGACGTTGACTGGATAAAGCTTGCCGGCCGTGTGCCGGATATGGGCAGTATATTTTACCGCCTGGCACAGTTCGATTTTAAATATATGGATTTAATTGCTGCGGCGATGTGGGAAACGCTTTCCATTACGGTGCTTTCCACGTTGTACAGTGTTATTTTAGGTTTGTTTTTTGGTATGTTTGCGGCAGAAAATATTTTCCGTATGCGCTGGCTGTCGGTACTGGTGCAGTCATGGTTTACCTTTTTGCGTGCCGTGCCGACGCCGGTATGGGTGCTTTTAATGATGGTATGCCTCGGTATGGGGCCTGCCGCCGGTATTGCCGGTTTGTGCGTGCATACAACGGCGTTTTTTACCCGTGCTTTTGCGCAGAGCTTTGAAAGTATCCCGCAGGAAACTATCGAAGCGTTGGAGGCAACAGGCGTTGGCAGAATAGGCGTATTCTTCAACGCCGTGTTGCCTGCGGCACTTTCACAGCTGGTAGCGTGGATTGCCATGCGCTTTGAAATAAACTTTTCGGAATGTGCCATTTTGGGCATGATTGGCGCGGGCGGCATTGGTTTTATCATTGCGCGCAGCATACAGGGCTATGAATACGGCACGGCAGGCGTGGCAATTGTGCTGGTGTTTGCCTTTGCCTATTCCATTGAAAGACTGTTCATTTTCATTAAAAATAAAATACGTTGATTTGCTTTAATTTTAAACCCGCGGGCAGAGCCCTGCGGGTAATTTTTTTGCCTGTACCAAAATTTAACGGTGTGCGGATATGGTATAATAAATAGAAAAAAGTTTAGAGGGTATTATGAACGAAATTCAGTTTTTGCTGTATAACACACCGGATGAAAATATAAAAGTAAACGTAATTGTTAAGGACGAAACTTTGTGGCTGACGCAAAAAGCCATGGCTGAGCTGTTTGGGGTTACAGTAGCTTCGATAAGCAGGCACTTAAAGAATATTTTTCAGGAAAATGAACTTGACGAAAAAGTGGTTATTACAAAAATTGTAACAACCACTCAGCATGGTGCTATCCAAGGGAAAATACAAACGCGCGAAACACAATTTTACAATCTCGATGCTATCATCTCCGTCGGGTATCGCGTTAATTCGCAAAAAGCCACTAAATTCCGTATGTGGGCGACTGGTATTTTAAAAGAATACATCCAAAAGGGCTTTGTGCTTGATGACGAGCGTTTAAAACAGGGTAATACGGTTTTCGGCAAAGATTACTTCCGCGAATTGCTGGAACGCATCCGTTCTATTCGTGCCAGCGAAAGAAGGATTTGGCAGCAGATTACAGATATTTTTGCCGAGTGCAGTATTGATTACGACCCCAAGTCTCAGACTACGCGCCAGTTCTATGCTATGGTGCAGAATAAATTTCATTACGCTATTGCCGGGCAGACGGCGGCAGAAATTGTATATAACAACGCCGACCACACCAAAGAAAATATGGGTTTGACGACGTGGAAATATGCTCTGGACGGGCGCATTTTAAAAAGTGATGTTACCGTTGCCAAGAACTATCTGCCGGAAGAACAAATACGCCGTTTGGAACGCGCTATTACAGGTTATTTTGATTACATAGAAGATTTGGTAGAACGTGAAAACACTTTTACCATGGAAGAATTTGCCGCCAGCGTTAACGAGTTTTTAGCATTCCGCAGATATAAGATATTAAAAGATAACGGCAGAATATCACGCCGACAAGCGGAAGAAAAAGCTGCCGCCGAATATAACGAATTTAATAAAACACAAAAGATAGTATCTGATTTTGATAAACTGATAGCGAGTAGTAAAAATAAATTTTAAAATGTTAATCAATCATTAATTTTGCTTTTTGCCGCCAGTTATTGTACAATATTAAGATAGTGAAATGTAAAACCTAAGGAGCGATAAATGTGAGTACAAATTTAGAAGTAGGTATTGTAGGCCTGCCTAACGTAGGCAAAAGCACGCTGTTTAATGCTATTACTAAAGCAGGGGCAGAAGCTGCCAACTATCCTTTCTGCACCATAGAACCTAACGTGGGCGTTGTAGATGTGCCTGATGCGCGCCTTAACGTACTGGGCGAAATGTTCAAATCCAAAAAAATCGTGCCTGCCGCCATGCGCTTTGTCGATATCGCAGGGCTTGTAAAAGGTGCATCAAAAGGCGAAGGCCTCGGCAACAAATTCCTTGCACATATCCGCGAGGTTAACGCCGTTGCGCAGGTTGTGCGCTGCTTTGAAGACGGTAATATTACGCATGTGGAAGGCAGCATTAACCCGCTGCGCGATATTGAAATCATCAATACCGAATTGTGCCTCGCCGATATGGAAACAGTGGAAAAACGCCAGGAACGCCTTGTTAAGCTGTTAAAAACGGGCGATAAAAAAGTGCCGGTGGAAAAAGCCGTTCTTGATAAGGTTATGGAAGGTTTGGGCGAAGCCGTTCCGGTACGCCGCCTTGGCTTAACCGATGAAGAAAAGGAATTTTTGACAGAGCTGCACCTTTTAACCATGAAACCGGTGCTGTATGTTGCCAATGTTGCCGAAGATGAAGTGGCAGCGCCGGAAAACAACCCGCATGTGCAGGCTGTTATGAAATATGCCGAAGAAGAAGGTGCCGAAACGATTGTTGTTTCCGCCAAGATGGAATCGGAAATTGCCGAACTGCCGGAGGATGAAGCAAAAGAATTTTTGGAAATGGCGGGGCTTGAAGAAGCAGGCCTTGACCGCTTGATTAAAGCCGGTTTTAAACTGTTGGGACTGATGACCTATTTAACCGCCGGTGAAACCGAAAGCCGTGCCTGGACCATTAAACGCGGCACCAAAGCACCGCAGGCGGCCGGTAAAATTCACAGCGATTTTGAACGCGGCTTTATCCGTGCCGAGATTGTATCTTATGATGACCTTGTAGCCTGCGGCAGCAAAGCGGCAGCGCGCGATAAAGGCCTTGTCCGCCTTGAAGGCAAAGATTATGTAATGCAGGACGGCGACGTTGTAGAATTCCGCTTTAACGTATAACTTAAAATCTGCTGTTTACAGCATAAAGCAGACAGTGTTTAAAGCACTGCCTGCTTTTTTTGGCGGCTTTTTACGGCAATATTTTTGTTTCCGGTTAACATCATTAAAAAATTGTTTTGTTTAAGTTAGTAATGTAAAACTTGGGGAAAGCAGGGTTAAAAGGCGGTAAATACGCTTGCAGGGCGCAAAATGGCTGGTTAAAATAGGAAAAAGACGCAAATAAAAGCAGTTTAAATATGTTATGGAGGAATAAAAAATGCTGCAATTAAAAAATATCCGCAAATCGTATGACGGCAAAGTCATTCTCGACAGTATTTCGCTGGATATTAATGACGGCGAGATAGTTTCTATTCTGGGGCCTTCCGGCAGCGGCAAAACAACGCTTTTGAACGCAATTTTGGGGCTTACTGAAATTGACGGCGGGCAGATTATTTTTGACGGCAAAGACTTAACCAACGTGCCGATGAAAGACCGCGGCTTTAACATCGTATTTCAGGATTATGCGCTGTTCCCGAATCTGAATGCTTACGAAAATATCGTTTACGGCCTGCGCAACAAACCGGGCATTTCCAGTGCGGAAGAAGTACAGGAACTCATCAGCCTGCTGGGCTTAAAAGAGCATTTAAACAAGCGTATCGACCAGCTGAGCGGCGGGCAGAAACAAAGGGTTGCCCTGGCACGCACGCTGGTTATGAAACCGAAAATCCTGCTTTTGGATGAGCCTTTAAGCGCGCTGGACGGCGTTATTAAAGAATCCATCAAAGAGCGTATTCAGCTTATAGCCAAGCAGTATCATTTAACCACCATCATTGTTACGCATGACCCGGAAGAAGCGCTGACGCTTTCCGACAAGGTGCTGATTATCAACGAGGGGCAGATTTCCCAGTTCGACCAGCCGCATGTAATTGTTACCCAGCCGCGTACTCAGTTTGTGGAAAAATTTATTTTGTCGCAGCTGCGCATTAAGCGCGATAACATTTTCCGCCTGTTTGGCGAACCTTGTGCTTTTGCCGGAGTTGCAAGATGAACAGAAAAAGTTTTGAATTAAAATTTTGTTTTTTGTTTGTAAGCGTTGCGTTTGCTTTCTTTTTGGGGCTGCCGCTGGCAAACCTGGCATACAAATCCTTACAGACAGGCAGCGGCACAGGCCTTGGCAATTATGCCGCCATTTTAACTGACGATGCCTTTTTAACGGCATTCCGCAACAGTTTTGCAATCTCTGCTTTGGAAGCTGCCATTACCACGGCTGCGGCGTTTATACTGGCTTACGGGCTGCATTTAACGCGCATACCGGGCAAAATAAAAGAAGGCTTGCAGCTTGTGGTTATGATGCCGATGTTCCTGCCTTCCATTACCTACGGTTTTGCCGTTATTTACTCTTTCGGCAAGCAGGGGCTGATAACAAAACTTGTCGGTGAGCAGCTGTTTCCGATTTACGGCTTCTGGGGGCTTTTGATTTCGTTTATTGTTTATACCCTGCCGCCGGCGTTTCTGGTGCTGTATAACGCGTTCTTTTATATCGACAAGAACTTTATTACGGTATCGAAAATTATGGGCGACAGCCCGCTGCGCACTTTGTGGATGACGAGTGTGCGCCCGCTTTTGGGCAGCCTGATGGCGGCGTTTATTTTATCGTTTTTCCTCAGCTTTACCGATTTTGGTATTCCGGTATCCATTGGCGGCGAATATAATATGATTGCCGTTGAGCTGTACATGAAAATGATGGGCGCCCTGCCTGATTTTGAACGCGGCAGCGTTATAGCAATGGCAATGCTGGTGCCTTCCGTTATCAGCGTTATGCTGCTCCGCTATATGGAAAAATTCAATTTCCGCTATAACAAAATCAGCCGTTATGAGGTGCAGCGCTCCTTTATGCGCGACGGTGCTTTCGGCTTGTTTTTTGCAGCGGTTGCACTGCTGTTTGTTTCGGTTTTTGCCATTATGTTCATTGTGCCGTTTGTAAAAAGCTGGCCGTACCAGCCGGTGTTTACGCTTGATACCTTAAAACGCGTGCTCAGCGATAATTCGCTGGTGGATGTTTATGTAAACTCCTTAATGGTGGCGGGCATTACGGCGGTGGCAGGTACGGTGCTGTGCTACGCGGCAGCAATGGTTAATGCGCGCAGCGACCTTAACAAATACTGCAAAATTATTATGGACGTTATTGCCATGGTAACCAATACGGTGCCGGGCATGGTACTTGGCGTTGCTTTTATCTTCATCTTTTCGGGCACGCCGCTGCAAAGCACGTTTGCAATTTTAATAATTGCCAACATCCTGCACTTTTTCACCACGCCATATTTAATGATTAAATCTTCGCTTTCCAAAATGAATGAATCGTGGGAAACCACGGGCCTTTTAATGGGCGATACCTGGCTTAAAACGGTAATTAAAGTAGTAATACCCAATTCAAGGGCAACCATTTGCCAGATGCTGAGCTACTTTTTCGTTAACGCCATGGTAACCATCAGCGCCATTGTTTTTCTGGCAGGTGCGCGGACAATGGTTATTACCACCAAAATTAAGGAGCTGCAATATTTTGAAAAATTTGACGCAGTGTTTGTATTGTCACTCCTGATTTTCTTTACCAACGTGGTGGCTAAAACCTTCTTCGACAAACTTGCTGAACAGGAGGAAATTCCTCTTTATAAAAAAATTAAAAATTTATTCAAAGCAAAGGAGAATCCCAATGAAAAATTTTGCTAAGTTGTTGACCACAGTACTGATGATTGGCTGCCTGGCAGCAGGTATCGCCGGATGCGGCGGCAGTGAAGGCGGCAAGGACGCAGCCGCAGTAAAACAAACCGTAATTTACACCAATTCCGATGAAGAAGCGCAGACCGCAATGAAAAACGCACTTGATAAAAACGGTTTTGAAGGAAAATATATCATGCAGTCTTTCGGCACTTCCGAACTTGGCGGTAAACTTGCTGCGGAAGGCAAAAACATTGAAGCCAATGTTGTAACCATGACCAGCTATTATTTAGACAGTGACCAGAAACAGCACCCGATGTTCCTTGAAATTAAAGACGCAGCCAAACCGCTGGCAGAACACCCCAACTTTTATGTGCCTGTGCTTGGCAACTGCGGCGCACTGTTTGTAAACACCGAAGAACTTAAAAAAGCCAACCTGCCGATGCCGAAAGCCATAAAAGACCTGGCAGACCCGATGTATAAAGGCCATATTTCCGTACCTGATATTACCGGTTCTTCCACCGCATGGCTGATGACCCAGGCTGTGCTTAACGAATACGGTGACGAAGAAGGCGCCAAAATCATGAAACAAATCGAAGCCAACGCTATGCCGCATCTGGAAAAATCCGGCTCCGGCCCGCTGAAAAAAATCCGTGCCGGTGAAGTTGCAGTAGGCTTCGGCCTGCGCCATCAGGCTGTTGCCGATAAAGCCAAAGGCCTGCCGGTTGATTATGTAGACCCTGTTGAAGGCAACTTTATGCTGACTGAATCCGTTGCTGTTATTGATAAAAATGCTGCCGAAAACGAACAAGCTAAAAAAATTGCCGAATGCATTCTTAAAAATGCCCGTCCGGAACTTTTGAAAATTTACCCGGTAGCATTGTTTGAAGGCGAAAAGGTTGACGATGCCAACAAACCGGCTAACCCGAAAGTTTACAAAGAGCCTTTAACCGTAGAACTTTTGCAAAAACATCAGGACCTTATCAAAAAATAAATCAGGTGACATAAATGGATAAAAATACTTATAAACTTTTAACTCCCGGCCCTTTAACGACTACGGAAACCGTTAAGGAAGCCATGCAGATTGACCGCTGCACCTGGGATGAAGATTATAAAAACATGACGCAGGAAATTCGCACAGGCCTTTTAAAACTTGCCCATGCAGATAACGGCGATTACACTACCGTGCTGATGCAGGGCAGCGGAACCTTTGGCGTTGAAAGCGTACTTTCCGGCGTAATTTCCAGTACGGATAAAGTGCTGGTTTTGCAAAACGGCGCATACAGCAAACGCATGGTGGAAATGTGCGATTACCACGGCATTAAGTACGTGGTTTACGAAGAAGATTATGCGCACGTGCCCGACCCGGCCATTGTGGAGGACGTTTTAAAATCCGACGGCAGCATTACCCATATTTCCATGGTACACAGCGAAACCACCAGCGGCCTTTTGAACAACATTGCCGCTATCGGCGAACTTGCCAAAAAATATAACAAAAAATTTATTGTAGACGCCATGAGCAGCTTTGGCGGCGTGGATATTAACGTACCGGAACTTGGCATTACTTATCTTGTAAGCAGCGCCAATAAATGCATTCAGGGCGTGCCGGGTTTCAGCTTTATTATTGCCAACGTCAGCGATTTAAAACAAACCAAAGGCATTGCCCGCAGCCTTTCGCTGGATTTATATGCACAGTGGGAAACCATGGAAAAAGACTGCGGCAAATGGCGTTTTACTTCTCCTACCCATGTTGTGGCGGCTTTCAGCCAGGCGCTTAAAGAACTGGCAGCAGAAGGCGGCATTACCGCAAGGAATGCACGCTATACAGAAACCAACAGGGCTTTGCGCAAAGGCATGGAAGAACTCGGTTTTAAAGCCTATATCGACGAAGCACATCAGGGACCGATTATTACAACTTTCTTCTACCCCGAAAACTGCAAATTCACCTTTGCAAAAATGTACGGTTATTTAAAAGACAACGGCTATGTAATTTACCCGGGCAAACTTACCGATGCGGAAACCTTCCGCCTGGGCAATATCGGCGAAATTTACATGGACGATGTGGAAAAAATCCTTGGTATTTTTAAGGATTTTGTAAGCGCTGAAAATTAAAAGTAAGTGTATTCAAAAAGCCGGAGGTATTTGCTTCCGGCTTTTGTGCTGTATTGGGCAGCTGTAGCAGATTTTAATTTTGCTGTTGGAACAGGTGCTTTTAAAGAGTTGTACGGCATGGATATTCTGTTAGGTACTGCAATTAGTTTTGGTTTTAAGCCTAAATAAAAACACCCGCGCTTTACAGCACGGGTGTTAATTTTTGTAAGGCTTTAAGGTTTATTACAGAGCGGCGGGAATTTCACCGTCGTCGGAAAGTTTGCCTTTAAGGTCATGGTCAACCATTGCGCATACGCAAGCATCGGACCATACGTTTTCAGCGGTTTCGATCATGTCGATAATGGTGTAAATCGGAAGGATAATACCCATTAAGCCAATCGGTGCGCCAATGCCTGCCATCAGAGAGAGGGTCAGGAAGTAGCAGCCCATCGGTACGCCTGCGTTGCCTACTGCAGCAAGAACTGCAATGCATACCCAGGTCAGCATGGTGGTCATGGTCAGTTCAAAACCGGCATTCTGCATAATGAACAGGGAAGTTACCAGAATGAAAGCTGCGCAGCCGTTCATGTTGATGGTGGTGCAGATAGGCAGTACGAAGCGGGAAACCTTCGGGTTGCATTTCAGGTTCTGTTCGGAGCATGCCAGGGTTACAGGCAGGGTGCCGGCAGAGCTCTTGGTAAAGAGTGCAACAGCGATTGCCTGGCCCATCTGGCGCATAACGTAAATCGGGTTAAGGCCGCGGATTACGAGGATAATCGGCAGAACGATGAAGAACTGAATAGCGTTGCCGAGCATTACAACTGCGGTGTATTTGCCCAGTGCGCCAACAATTACGCCTGCTTCAATCTGTGCGGAAAGCTGGCCTGCGAAAGCAACGATACCAATCGGCAGAACATAAAGGATAGCACGGATAAGGGTGAATGCCAGTTCCTGAACGCCCTGAATGATTTTAAGGAGTGCTTCGCGGTTTTCGGTTTTCGGCATGAAAGCCAGTGCCAGGCCAACGGCAGCAGCAATAAGCATAACGGAAAGTACGTTGCCGGAAAGGAACGGAGCCAGTACGTTGTTAGGAATAACGCCGAGAATGTGGTCATAGTAGCTGAGTGCTGCTACGCTCTGGCCTTTAACAACGTCGGAGCCTGCGTTAACAATTTCTGCCGGCAGGTTATCCGGGGCAATGTACAGGTACAGGCCAAGGCCGATAAAGGCGGCTAAAAATGTAGTAAGTAAGGTATACACAACAGCGTGTGCAAAAATAATACCGGTTTCTTTGTTGCCGCCAAGAGCTGCCAGCGTGGTGATAACCGCCAGCGCGATAGTAGGAACTGCAATGAACTGGAACAGACGGGTAAATACGGTTGCTACGAAATTAAAGAATTCGTTCAGCGCCGGAATGCCCATCCAGCCTAAAACAGCGCCGAGAATCAGTGCCGCAAACCACAAAACAAACTGGCTGTTATTGGATTTAGCCTTGGTTTCACGGATGATGGAATCGGCTGTTTCCTTCACATCAACTTTCTTCTTTTCGTCAGTCATGTGAGATACCTCTTTTCTTTTTTATTTTGCAAAGTAATGATGAAGCCATGCCGTTACTTCGCTTTATAAAATTAATTATACCATATAATGCCATAATAGCAAGGAAAAAGTATACACTAATTCAATAATGCTATGCTTTTTGTAAAAAATATTTAAAAATTCAGATAATGCCCGAAGTAAATTTACAAAAGAACTACGGGTAGCAGGCGATAAATTTCTTATTTAATATGTTATAATTAAATTATCTTACAAATGAGGTGAAAGCAATGAGAAAATTTTTGTTAAGCCTTACGGCTGTTTTTACTTTGATGCTTTTTAATGCGGCGTGCGTTATGGCGGCGGAATTCGGGCCGGGACAGCGCACAATCGAGCTTTTGGGCGGCGCTTTAAACAGCGATAAGCATCCGGTGCATCTTGTTGTTGAACAGACCATTGATATGAAAGAAGTGCTTGAGCCCGATGCCTACGCCAAGCTGACGGCGGCGCAGAAAGTGCATTACATCCGCACGGAATATAATGAAATGAACGGCATTAATGCCGAGCGCAGCGTAACAACGGACGGCGAGGGCAAAGTTGTGCGCGATTACTGCAGTTTCGCCAAAGGCGGGCGCTGGTATTTTATAGATTACGTTAATAAAGCTTATGATGAACTTCCGGCCTTGCCGGGAATGAGCCTGCCGTTTGCTGAAACTCTGGTAAGCTGGTTTAACGAACGCCCGCAGAGCGGCAATGACAGCCTTACGGGCTATGATTATGACCAGATGACGCAGGGCGAACGCGTAATGTTCTTTTACTTTGCCAAAGGCACTGCCGACTGGAAAGGCTACGAAGTAAATACTCTGCCGCGCTTTACCGTGGTGGAAATGAGCGAAACGGTAGATGCTGAAACCGCCTTTGCACTGCCGCCTGCCGGTTTTACCAAAAAAGCCAACGAGCAGATGCGCAATTACGCCAACAGGCTGATGCAAAACAGGTAACGGAGCGGTGATTATGAAAAAGTTTTTATCTGTGCTGGCAGTTGTGTGCTTAATGCTTTTGGCGCTTTCTCCCGCCGCTTTTGCGGATGAAATAGAAGATGTGGAAGCAGGCAACGCATATATTCCGGAAGATACGGTTATAAATTTAATACTGCTTGATAAACTTGACAGCAATGTTAATAAAAAAGGCGACACCGTTAATTTTGAACTGAAGGATGACCTTGCGGTAGAAAATATTGTTATCGTGCCAAAAGGGACAAAATTCAGCGGTGTTATACGCAAGGCGCATGGCAGCCGCATTTTTAACCAGAGCGCGGTTATCCGCATTAAGCTTGATGATGTGCTGCTTGCCAACGGCAAACCCGTCAGCTTTAAGCAGGATGTAAAAATTAAAGGCGGCATTAATTACGCTAACATGGCGGTAGGCACGGCAATAGGGTTTGTGGTGCCGTTTTCGGGAATGTTTTTTAAAGGCAGGGAAATTGACTGCCCGCCCGGCACAATAATAGATTACAAACTGAATGACAATGTTGATTTGGGACTGACCAAAATGGATTTGGTGCAGATGAAAAGCCGCGAACGTGCGCAGAATACGGCGGCTTAAAGAAAACAGGCAGAAGCATGCTGATAAACGGTAAAGCTGCTGCCTGTTTATTTTTATTGTAAAATTATTGCTGAATGGCCAAAGTGTCAGTTGCTGAAAAATAAAAAATCCTGCTTAAAAAAGCAGGATTTTTTGGTTTATGGTGCCTCAGCACAGAATCGAACTGTGGACACAAGGATTTT
>ULQH01012583.1_pt1 | contig 28699 bp, 19 predicted proteins | sample 1954381 | NCBI WGS metagenome assembly ULQH01 (sample SAMEA4835653, study PRJEB28245) | human gut metagenome | biome: gut microbiome; material: fecal sample | place: Denmark | collected 2008
TTTCGCGGTACGTTTCATTTCATTGTCGCCTTCAAAATAAGCAACGTTGGGTCGCCATGTACGGGCTTCTTCATCCGGCATAGTGACGAAGCTGGCGATGATGACAATATCGCCGACGCTGGCGCAGTGGGCCGCCGCACCGTTAACAGAAATAATTCTCGAACCGCGCTCTGCCGCGATGGCATAGGTGGAGAAACGCTTGCCGTTGGTGACATTCCAGATATCAATGGCTTCGTTTTCGAGAATACCGGCTGCGTCAAGAAAATCCTGGTCAATGGCGCAAGAACCTTCATAGTGCAGGTCCGCATGAGTCACTTTCACGCGGTGGAGTTTGCCCTGCAGCATCGTGCGAATCATAACTTCTACCTTTCTACCCTGTCGTTAACGAAGCAGGCGGTGCCTGCTTTGAGGAAATTCTCACGCAGTATTGCCCGATTTTTGTTTAGTGTCTACTCATCTGACGGCATTTGCATCAGCAGTTTGCGTGCCGTGCCGAAGCGAGCCATGTAACGCATGTAACCAATTGAAATTTCTCTGAACGCTGCTCGGTAAACACTAAAGAGGCGGCTGACGACGGCGCGCCTTGACTGGATACTGCCTTCACGCAAGACAGCACGGAAGGCAGGGAAGATGGATGCACCGAGTACCACACCGCATGATGCGGTGTTTAAACAATTTTTAATGCATGCGGAAACGGCTCGCGACTTTCTGGATATCCATTTGCCAGCGGAGCTACGCGAACTGTGTGACCTCGACACGCTGCATCTTGAGTCGGGGAGTTTTATTGAAGAAAGCCTGAAAGGGCACAGCACTGACGTGCTCTATTCCGTGCAAATGCAGGGTAATCCCGGTTATTTGCATGTGGTGATTGAACATCAAAGCAAGCCGGATAAGAAAATGACCTTTCGCATGATGCGCTATGCCATTGCCGCCATGCACCGTCATCTGGAGGCGGATCACGATAAGCTGCCGCTGGTGGTGCCGATTCTGTTTTATCAGGGCGAGGCCACACCTTATCCGCTATCAATGTGCTGGTTTGATATGTTTTACTCACCGGAACTGGCGCGACGCGTCTATAACAGTCCTTTCCCGCTGGTGGATATCACTATCACACCGGATGACGAAATCATGCAACATCGGCGGATTGCGATTCTCGAACTGCTGCAAAAACATATTCGCCAGCGCGACTTAATGTTATTGCTGGAGCAACTGGTCACGCTGATTGACGAAGGGTACACTAGCGGAAGTCAGTTAGTTGCCATGCAAAACTATATGCTGCAACGCGGTCATACTGAACAAGCGGATTTGTTTTATGGTGTGGTGAGAGACAGGGAAACGGGAGGGGAGTCTATGATGACGCTGGCGCAGTGGTTTGAAGAGAAGGGGATTCAGCAGGGAAGACAGGAAGTAAGTCAGGAATTCGCCCTGCGTCTTCTGAGTAAAGGAATGTCTCGGGAAGACGTTGCAGAGATGGTAAATTTACCTCTTGCTGAGATTGATAAAATGATTAACTAAGTTGTCTGCATTATGAATAATTGCCTACAGATAACGTGGCAATGAATAACTGGCGCCATCAGCCGTAGCGCCAGTTAAGTATTACGCCAGTTCGACCATTTTGTTGTCGATCAGGCGGGCATCGCCAAGCCAGGCGGCTACCAGAATCACTGCACGTTTGCTGTTTTCAGAGACTTCCAGCAATGTGTCGGCATCACGAATCTGAATATCATCGGCGCGGAAGCCTTTTTCATTCAGTTCTTGCCCTGCAATGGCAATAATTTCATCGAGATCCCGTTCCCCAGCCTGCAATTTGTCGGCAATCGAACTTAAAACCTTGTACAGAGCGGGCGCAATTTTGCGTTGTTCCGCCGTCAGATAACCGTTACGGGAACTCAGCGCCAGACCGTCTTTGGCGCGCATAATCGGTACGCCGATAATCTCAATATCAAAGCCCATATCGGCAACCATTTTGCGGATCAGCGCCAGTTGCTGAAAGTCCTTTTCGCCGAAGCAGGCGATATCTGGCTGGACCAGGTTGAACAGCTTGCTGACAATAGTCGAAACGCCGCGAAAATGTCCCGGACGGCTGGCACCTTCCAGCATGGTGGAAAGACCGGGAACATCAACATAGGTGTGGGTTTCTGTACCGTTCGGGTAGATCTCTTTTACCGAAGGCGCGAAAACTAAATCCACTTTACGTTTGTTCAGCTTTTCGCAGTCCTCTTGCAAGGTCCGTGGATAACGTGCCAGATCTTCCGGGCGGTCAAACTGCATTGGGTTAACGAAAATACTGACGACGACCACATCGGCGCGGGCTTTGGCTTCGTCGACCAGCTTCATATGGCCGTCGTGCAGGTTACCCATGGTGGGCACCAGCGCCACGCGCTTACCTTCCATACGCAGGCGGCGGATTTGCTGACGCAGCAGCGGCAGGGTTTCGATAATTAACACAACGTCACTCCTTAATGGAAACTGTGTTCTTCGCCCGGGTAAACGCCGGACTCCACTTCAGCCATATACTGCCGCACAGCCGCGCGGATGTCGCCCGTTTCGGCGAGGAAATTTTTGGCGAATTTAGGAATATGACCGCCGGTAATGCCGAACGCGTCGTGCATCACGAGGATTTGCCCGTCAGTGACGTTGCCTGCGCCAATACCGATAACCGGGATCGCCAGTGCTTCGGTAATGCGTTTTGCCAGTTCAACCGGCACGCACTCCAGTACCAGCAGTTGTGCCCCAGCAGCTTCTAAGGCTAATGCATCGCTGAGCAGTCGATCGCCCGCTTCATCGCCGCGCCCCTGGATTTTGTAGCCACCGAAAATATTTACTGACTGTGGGGTTAGGCCTAAATGACCACAAACTGGAACGGCACGTTCGGTCAGCATTTGTACGGTTTCCACCAGCCACTCACCGCCTTCAATTTTGACCATGTTGGCTCCGGCACGCATTACCGTTGCGGCGTTTTCAAAGGCTTGTTCCGGCGTGGCATACGCCATAAATGGCAGGTCAGCCAGCAGAAGGCAGTTTGGCGCGCCGCGACGCACAGCGGCGGTGTGATAGGCGATATCGGCAACGGTAACCGGTAGCGTGGAGTCATGCCCCTGAACCGTCATGCCCAGTGAGTCGCCTACCAGCATGACGTTAAGTCCTTCTTCGGCAAACAGTTTTGCGAAGCTATAGTCGTAAGCGGTGATGGTTGCGAAACGTTTTTTGTCCTGCTTGCATTTCTGCAATGAAGCAATCGTGGTTGGTTTCATAGCGTATCCTGATAAATGATGTTGTGCTGTCTCGCATTTTATCAGTCACATTGGTGGGGGCAATGATTTATCCGTATCGCACCGCCGTTGTCTGGCGGTGCAATAGTGTTATCAGGGGTAGGTAACCTGAAAAGTGCTGGTGGCTTTAAAATCCCCCGGTTCTATAGCAATATTACCGTCTTGTTTTAATGTAGCCTGGAAATGAAGAGGTTGAGAGGTCCCAGCGTTGCCATTATCCGGGAAAATCCCCCCAGTAGTGTCATTTTCTGTTTCATAATCTTTATAAATAGACGTTGCATCATTTGGTTTCAGTACCATTTGTGCACTTTTAGTGTTTTTTAAACCTTCAATCAGTACACCAACGCCTTTTGCTGCGTCATTTCCTGTGAGTGTGTTAGCCAGAAGTTCTTTGCTTACACTACCCACCTTGTTTGACTTGAGTTTTGTTTCTATATTGCGAACACGAATACAGTTCTGTAGCGTGATATCAAAAGGAACCGCTGTTGCGCCATTTCTTATTTGTGCAGGGCTATAATCACCCATTTTAACCGTTGAACCACTTACCGATGGGCCACTAAGCGCCGCAGTAAAACAGGTAGGGTTTGTTAATACGATATCTGTCAGGTCAAAGTCGATTTTAAGATAATGGCTGTGTTCGTTGATACCAATGCCAACACCTTCTCCTTTGAATGAGTAGAGATAATTATCTGTTCTGAGTAATGTTACCCGTTGATTCGTTGTCGGGTTAAAGTCGGTATCGGTATAAAATTCAATCGTGAGCGTTTGCACAACGCCACCAACGGCCCAATATTTATTTTTATTATTCGCATTGTCGCAAGACCAATATAGTACTTGCTCACTCTCGGCATGCCAGTGAAAAAAATGTTCTGTAGCGTCTCCAATATATATGCCTGATGGGTTAATATCAGTAAATGTATATGCTGACCAAATGTTTGATATTGCTAATGTGTAATACAGGCCTGGGACAGATGTTTTAAGGAGTTTATGTCCACCATAACTTTTACCGGAATCAACCATTTTATGTTTAATACTCATTGGCGTGCCGCTTGAAGTACCACTTCTGTTACAGTAAAGAAAGCCGCCACCTGAAGCGGAATCTAACTGCTCCCATTTTAATGACACCCCGGTTGGGCCAAGTTGGGTTGGTTTATAAAAAACTAAATTGTTGGTGCCTGAACCATACCGGAATTTGACGGTGACATCTCCATTAGGACCTGTATCTCGCCATTTTTGGTTTCCAGGCCCAACACCGTAATTATCTCCAACAATATAGCTGACGTTATTAGCTGCACCAACATTTGCTGTATAACAACAAGAGCATAGTGCTAAAAAAAGAAAGTATCTGAAGAATGTCTTCATTTTTACTCCATTGTCATGCTGCAAGATAATACTTGTAGCACTTTGTCTGTTATTCGTAGTAGATATCCACTAACACATGGCTTATCAGTGGGCCAGAGGTGACATTCAGTGCTGGATCGATTTTTTGCATTCGGGTACTAAATTTCCAGGATGAATTATTTAGTGCTGATGACATGACCGGATAAACGGAACGTGAGCTACCAGTGGCACTAAGAACGTTGAAGGTATTTGCCGGGTCCTGAATAGAAAATATAACTACCCCAACATTTTTAGCCCCGGCGTTGTCTTCATTAGCGAATATTTGACTGGAACCTGTCGCCATTACGCCACTGAGTGCGCGAAAATTAATATGTAACTGATTTAACACATTCCCTGTGCCCTGAAGTGTGCAGTCCTGTACTGTAATAGTGAACTCTTTTCCACCGGGGTGATAATTTTCGGCTGAAATGTTTCCGGTAAAATCGCCCACGCCAACGACACCTAAATCAATATTTCCGTTGTTGCTGATTCCACTTTGGCAGGTGTTATTTTTTATATTTGCAACAATGTCAACATCCTGTCCTGCAACCACAGGGGAAGTGGCGCTGAATAGCAACGACAGAATCAGAATTGATTTTTTCATCAGATTACGTTGAGTGGGACGCATATTTAGTTCCTGAATCAGTCTGCCTGTTAGTTATAAGTCACGGTGAATGTTGCCGGGGCAGTGAAATCACCCGCAGTGACATTTGTGACAGTTTTATCTTTTGCGACCACCAACACCGCACTCATTGGGTAATCGACAACATTACTTCCTGTCGCATTAGCAATACTGACTTCTTCTGTCGCGGGGGTGACACAACTGAATTGTTTAGCGCCGTTCTTACCTGGTGTAGATGTGCTCCAGACCTCAACGGCGACCGCCGCTGCTTTTGCTGTTGCCGTTGATGCGTTAGCAAATCCTGGACCATTATTAGAATTACCTTCACATAATGCTCGTGTAGTCAATTTTATTTTGGCCTTTTTCCCGGGAATCCCCGCACAGTCTTTGAATTGTAATTTGAAGGTTTTAATTTTAGTTTCGGCATTAATTTCAGAAATATATACATCACCGAAATTGATGGTGGAAATTTTAGTTGTACCGTCATCAGTCAACGTTGATGTACAGGTACCCATTTCTACGTCAGTAGTAACAGTCAGGCCAATACTGTCAGTGGCCGCATGTGAGGAAATGGTTAACAGTGATGAAGCCAGAAATAAACTACCCGATAATCCATAACATAATTTTTTTAATATCATCATTGTCATCCTTGTTATTGATAGCTGAAATTGAACGTTGCCTGTGCGCGAAATTTCCCGGGTATGCCCTGTCCTGGGGTTGTTTCGCGCAGTGCGACAGTCATTTCCAGACCACTGGTGCTAATTTCTGTGGTTTTCCAGCGGATGTATTCCGCGCTATTGGGTTTCAGAAACGTATCGCCCGAAGTCTCTAATCTTTTAAATCCCATACCAATATTACTGGTTGTTGAGGAGGAGTCAGAAGATTGTGGAATAATCAGCGATGTACTACCAGACTGATTTCCAGTCATTGTGGTATCAATCCAGCTAATTCCACTGCTACACCCACTGGCGACTAATTTGAAGTTGGCCTCAGATTGTGACGCTTTATTGACTATTTTATCCAGTCCCATATTGGGGATTATCAGGGTATAACTATCATTGCCATTATCAACGACGTTTGAACCATTCAGCGATGTCAGAGTGATGTTACATGTTGTCGCTTTCACGGTAGCGGTAAAATCGACATTAACATCCGTTGCAAATACAGATGGCGATAATAATAGCCCCATGAGTATTGCTATTTTATGTGGTGTGATTTTTATCATTGGAAGTCCCTTGTAGTTACTGTATCTGACAACGAAGCCCGTTAAGAATAATAGATTGTGCTATTTTTTCTGATGTCGTGTTTTGTTGGTAATGAGCAAAACAACTGACTGGTTTGCCCTCTTCAATCCAGGTAATTCGTATATTTCCTTCCTGGGCGATGCCGCGAACAAAGGCCTGACCCCCCTGACCTACGTTGCCGATGATATTGTTTTGTTCATCATAAATATCCGCTGCAAATGGAATATTTTTACCATCGCTTCGCACGATATTCATAATTGCCGATTGTCCCTGAACTGTTTCAAAATCAGCAAAGACGACGGCTCCCTGGCGCGGGACGGCGACAGTACTGGTGCTTTTCAATTCAACATCGTTTTCCAGATCGTTAATGTCCAGTGCGATACGATTTTCATGGTATGGCGAAAGGGCGCTGGTCACACCATAACCCCAGCGGTCTACGGTGCTGTTTCCGTAGTTAATACGAGCGCCTTTTGCTCCTGGCGCCTGAATGACAGCCAGAGTGTCGGAATCACTAAAACTGTCATTACTGAACGTCAGTCCGCCGCTATGTAACACAAATCCACCATCAGTATTGAGAGAGAATTGGCGACTATTATCACTGCTTGCTGAAGCTGAACCTGACAGCGTTCCCCACGGCGATTCATAACTGGCATAACCGCCGATATAACTCAAATCATCACTGGATTTATTCATCATATAACCCGTGTTTACGCTGTAGCTGATGCGATTGGTATCGCTGTAACCACTACTGCTGATATTGAGTTGGTTATTACCCTTAAAGTCGCTGTTTAATTGTGTATCAATACTCTGGAAGCCGGAGCTGCGGTGTTCCGTACCCAGTAAATTTTCTATTGGAATTGTGAAGCTGAGATAAATGCTATCGTCGGTTTGACCATCTTCATTCAACGAACGTTGAGCACTGATACTGTAACTGCCCCAGGACGCACTATTGCTATAACCAATAGAGTAATTAGTACTGTTTTGCCCGGAGGCCCAGTAATCTGACCAGCTTCCCGAGAGATAAAATGAACCGTAATCCTTTTTCTCAAATTTCAGCGGTTGGTTGATACTGACCGTGACCTGATTTTTCATGCGCGAGTAATTGCGCATGGATTTAGGCTCAAGATCTTGCTCAGGATGTTCTACTTCATCAATCAGCGTCAGCGCATCATTGAGGCCCAGATAATGCTGGGTGGAGTAGCGATAGGCCGCGATATTTAATGATGTACTGGTATTTTCAAATAACTTGTTCCAGGAAATACGGTAGCTTTGTCCTTGATAGGTTTTATCGTCCGGAATGCTGACATTTGAGTGAGTAACATCGACAGAAAAAGCCCCCACGGGGGTATTCATACCAAGCCCCAGCAATCCGGCGGTGTAGTTATTATCGGTTAGCTGAATACCGGTATATCCTGTCAGGTAGTTATTCAAACCATAGTAGTAGCTGGCTTGAAATAAATTAGGCTCATCCTGGATACTGTCTTTTAAAACCTGACCGGCGCTAATATCCCAGCGACCAACGCCAGGGCGCAGCATTTGCACAACAGATGAAAATGGCTGGGAGAACGTCCGTTTTGTGCCATCAGCTTCTTCGATAGTCACAATGAGATCGCTGCCATAACCTGACGGGCTAAGATCGTCAATGGCAAAAGCCCCTGGCGGCACCGTCGTTTCATAGATCTTATAACCATTTTGCATAACGGTTACTTTGGCATTGGTATTCGCTACGCCATGAATGATTGGCGCAAAACTGGCTAATACCGGAGGCAGCATTCGACTGTCACTGTATAAGCGAATACCGCGAATGCTGACTGAATCGAAGGTCTCGCCGGTCGTGTAAGATTCACCAATAACCAGTTGTGAACGTAGTGACGCAAGATCGCGTTGTAAATAGCGATTCTGAAAATCGTAATCGCTATGGACATTGGTCATCCAGTTGTAGTTACCTGAGGCACGTAACCGCCACGCGCCTAAGTTTATCCCACCGTTGAATGCCGCGTAGATACTGTCATTTGTTCTGCCTGGACTTTCACTGTGATATCCATTGAGGTTGTAGGAAAGCATGGCTGCATTAATGCCATTTTCCCACAAAGAGGGATCAACATAGTTTTGATAATTCTTCATAATCCATGCCTGGGGGACATCGATATCCAGGCGTTGATCGTTAACATCGTAACGAATGGATGATTGAGGGATCATTTCAGCCAGATTGAGGCAATCACCAAGATCGTCGTCTCGCTTAAGCAAAATGGCTTTTTCGCTATTCTTGTCTGGTGAACTGATATGAAATTGCAATAAATTTTTCTGCGTAATGCAGGCCTGAGCGTTCTTTTTACCTTCAATAACAGCAAAAGCAATGCTTTGGCTCATGATGGGTTGATCGTTAACATACACACTGACATCGTAAATGCCAGGTAGTGTGGGATTGCCTTCTGTATACCGACTAAGGTCGATATTTGAAGCATCCTTTCCCATCAGAAATGTATGGTCATATTCGACGAGTTCAGCGCATAAAGCACTATTGCTATACAGCAGAGCGCAAAACGTGGCGATGTGGGTAAGGTGATTAGTAGATTTAATAGTCACGTTCTGCTTCCTGCTGTGTTATATCCTTGCCAGATTAAAGGTTGGCGTTGCCTTCAATAGATCCACCAAAATCATTAATGGCGAAAAAATGCACTTTTGCAGAGCTTGTTCTGCCACTCATCCCATTTACCTTGATGACGTCGTTACTGAACGGCGCAATCATTGTCATATCCAGGGGGTAGCGTTTGCCGTTGGCTTCTAAATCACCACTGCTAAAAGAGACATAGTAGGGCGTAGGGTTATCAACGCGTAATGCTGCTTTGCCTTCAGATGTTGCCCAGGACCACTTCAGAGCCAATGGTGCATCAGATGAAATTCCACTCAATCCTTCCGGGCGATAGAACAGTTTTATACGTGTGCGAAATGCCAGTTGTAGCAGGCTTTGGTTTGCTGCTTTTGCTGCATCTGGTTTTGGGGGAACTTCCAGTACGTTAAACCAGAACACACTTTCTCTGTCTTTTGGCAGAGCACTGCTGGCGGTGTACATCAGTTTGATTGTTTGGCCACGTTTAGCATCAATACGTGATACTGGCGGCGTAGCGGTAAAGGGGACAGTAATACTGCCTGGTTCAGCGTTGTCATCGCCAGTATCTAACCAACTCTGAACCAGCAATGGGTTATTGCCTTTATTTTCCAGACGTACATTGACGCTTTTTTGTTCGCTTTTATAAACTACGCGTGTACCTGAAATTACGATGTCTGCAATAGCTGATGAGCTAAAAGCCATACAGCTCGCTAAGCACAATGCTGCGGTATGTTTAGTATTAAAAAACATAAACCATTCCTTACAGAATTAATTAAAACAGGGAATAATTATCAAAAGTAAAAATATTTGATGTTATTCCCTGTATATATTCATCCGATCAATTTAAGCGGTTGATATTTACTGGTAAGTAATGGTATATGCTGAGTTGGTTTTTACATAACCGGCAGTAGCTGCTTTGCTTGCATCCGCACGAACATAGGATGCTTTAAAATCGTAGGTTGCAGATTTAGACGTTGAATCCAGAGTTTTGCTGTAAACATCACCCGGATTATTGACCTGAACCTGTTTAATAGCAGAACCATCAATATTGTGCAGAGCGATATTTACGCCGTCAGACGGGGTGTTAATAGACATGTCGTTGTTCAGTGTTCCTTTGCTGTTACCAAAGAAAACAGAACCGAAGGTCATTTTTGCAGTAGTACCCGGAGCCGGGTTAGCTTTGCTACAGTCAATAGTAATGCTGAATGGTTTAGCTTTAGCACCTACGGTAGTATCCAGTACACCATCGGTGATTTCAGCAACGGTAGCAGTTTGCAGCAGGATCAGACCGTCTTTGTTACCGCCATCAACACGAGCTTCACAGGTGTTATCAACGACCAGGCCGCTAATATTTAACTGACCACCGTCCATATCGTTAGCAGCAAATGCAGTACCAGCAGCCATTGCCAACATAATACCGGACAGCACAAAACCTAATTTTTTAGACATAAAAATCCTTTATCAATATTCCATAAAGCAGATAACAGCATTGCATGATGATGAGATTTTGATGCAATGCCATGTAACTGAACGTTACTTTGTTAATGATGTCTGTTTGTTTTTTACCAAGTATAACATTCATTCATCATTGGACAGACATTCTGCATAATATCATGACATATGGAAGTTAATTTTACTAAACATAAAAATTAGTAAAATTAACTTTAAAAATTAAGGGGGATGGTGTATGGAATTAGAAGTTCAGGAAATTATATTATATTTTCTGTGTTTTTATTTATCTTAAATATATTATTATTTGCAATATCTTGAGGCTATTTTCAGAATATATTTATATTCACACGAAAAATAATTACCACTTATCTAATTCATTAAAGCCTTTTGCCTGTAGAGCTTCAACTAATGATAAGCCATCAGGAAATACCAATTCCGGCGCAATTTCAAACAGTGGCCACAGCATAAAGCCACGATTTTTCATATCGTAGTGCGGTACGGTCAAACGTTCGGTATTTATTACTTCATTACCAAACAGCATGATGTCGAGATCCAGCGTGCGCGGTCCCCAGCGTTCAGCTTTACGGACGCGACCTTGCTGCAATTCGATACGCTGTGTGTGATTGAGTAGCTCTTCAGGGGCAAGAGTGGTTTTCAGCGCGACGGCGGCATTTAAGTAATCGGGTTGATCTTGCGGCCCCAGCGGTGGGGTGCGGTAAAACGAAGAAACAGCAAGAATGCGGCTTTCTGGAATATCGCCTAATGCTTTCAGGGCAGCATTGACCTGCTCCAGCGGAGAGGCCAGATTGCTGCCTATGGCAATATACGCCACTGTCATGCGGTACCCTCACGACGCGGTGCGCGTTTGCGTGGACGACGAGTACGACGACGCGGTGACGGTTCTTCATCCAGTTCGTTAAGCATCCCTTTTTGGTCTGGTGGCGCGGAAACCTGGAACTCACCCCACCATTTCACCAGACGTTGCAGTTCAGCGTTACGCTCAACTTCGGCTCGTAAGGCCAACAGGTCGTATGCCGCACGGAACTTAGGATGCTCCAGCAGTTTCCATGCGCGTTTTCCCTGACGACGGGACATACGCAACTGCAACTGCCAGATATCGCGGGTTAGCGTGGTCAGCCGTTTCGGGATCGCCAGTGAACGGCAGGCTTCGTCCAGCACGTCGTTCATCGCCAGTGCGAAAGCGTCGTGATAGGTCAGGCCGCTCTCCTGGGCGATCTTCTGGGCCGTCTCCAGCAGTGGATACCAGAACATGGCGGCAAACAGGAACGCCGGGTTCACGCGCATATCGTTATGGATACGCGTATCGGTATTCTTCAGTACCTGCTCAATAATGCGTTCCATCGGGCTGTCGCCATTTTCCGTGAAGTAGCGGGTAATGGTCGGGAACAGCGGCTGGAACAGATGATATTCACACAGCAGCTTATAGGTTTCGTAACCGTAGCCCGCTTGCAACAGTTTCAGCGATTCTTCAAACAGACGTGCCGGTGGGATATCGTTCAGTAAGGTTGCCAGGCGTGGGATCGGCTCGGCGGTTTCCGGGCTGATGCGCATGCCCAATTTGGCGGCAAAACGAACCGCGCGGAGCATACGTACCGGATCTTCACGGTAGCGCGTTTCCGGGTTACCAATCAGACGGATAACGCCGTCTTTCAGATCCTTCATGCCGCCAACGTAATCACGGACGGTAAAATCTGCCACGCTGTAATACAGGCTGTTGATAGTGAAATCGCGGCGCTGGGCGTCTTCTTCGATGGAGCCGAAAATGTTGTCGCGCAGCAACATACCGTTTTGCCCGCGTTGGGAGGTCGTGCGGTCGCTGACGTTACCTTCGTGATGTCCACGGAAGGTCGCAACTTCGATAATCTCCGGGCCAAACATCACATGAGCCAGACGGAAACGGCGACCCACCAGGCGGCAGTTACGGAACAGTTTGCGCACCTGCTCTGGCGTGGCGTTGGTGGTCACGTCAAAATCTTTCGGCTTTTTGCCAAGTAACAGGTCGCGCACGCCGCCGCCAACCAGCCAGGCTTCGTATCCCGCTTTATTGAGCCTGTACATTACCTTCAGGGCATTTTCACTGATATCTTTGCGGGAAATAGCATGCTGCTCACGCGGGATCACCGTCACCTGTGGACGGGCGACTGCCTGTTCAGCCTCGCTTTCCTCGCGGCTTAGCACCTTGCGGCAAAAATTAGCGACTCGGGTAAAAATAGTACACCTCGGTAGTGTCAAACATCATTCAGGACAAAAAAATAGCGGCTAATCATAGCTCAGCATGACGCATTTGAGAATGTTGAATTTACAATTGCCGACTCAGGCACGGCGGTCAGCGTCCAGTTTTTGACGGCTGACTGAAGGATTTGCTCGACGCTGAAATCCTGCCAGTGTGTTTCTACCTGCTGACCCAGAAAATGAAGTGCCGCGATTAACACCGGGCGCGGATCGCCTTTCGGCAACGCAGGCGCATGATTCTGCTTGGAAAGTTTAGCGCCTTGTGGATTAAGCGCCAGCGGTAAATGGATGTAATCTGGCACTTTCCAGCCAAAAAGCTGGTACAGCGAGATTTGCCGCACCGTCGGTTCGATCAAATCTGCCCCGCGGACAATTTCGCTCACGCCCTGGAAGTGATCATCCACCACCACCGCCAGGTTATAGGCAAACAAACCATCACGGCGATGAATAATAAAATCTTCCCGTGCCAGTTTTTCGTCGGCGTGAATAATGCCTCGCAGCAGATCAGTAAACTGGGTGACCGGATGCTGCTGGCGGATACGTACTGCGGCGTTGTCTGGTCCATGATGCAAATCCCGGCAATGACCGTCGTAAATACCGCCAATGCTTTGAATACGCGCACGCGTGCAGGTGCAGTAATAACTTAGTCCTTGCTCATGTAACCAGGCGAGTGCTTCGCGATAGGCGTGGTGACGTTGCGATTGCCAGAGAACGTCGCCGTCCCAGTACAGGCCGTAATGTTCCAGCTGGCGCAGGATAGTTTCTGCGGCACCGGGAACTTCACGAGGCGGGTCGATATCTTCAATGCGTACCAGCCAGCGACCTTGCCGGGCGCGAGCCTGCAAATAGCTGCCAAGCGCAGCAATCAGAGAACCAAAATGAAGCTCGCCGGAAGGAGAGGGGGCGAAGCGACCAATATAGTGTGTGTCTGTCATCTCTTTGAACAAAAAATAAGGCGGGAGCATTTCCCGCCTGTGGTAAACGTGATGGAACGGCTGTAATTAGCCAGCCATCTGTTTTTCGCGAATTTCAGCCAGCGTTTTGCAGTCGATGCACAGATCGGCTGTCGGGCGCGCTTCCAGACGGCGAATACCAATTTCAACACCGCAGGATTCGCAGTAGCCGAAATCTTCGTCTTCCACTTTTTTCAGCGTCTTCTCGATCTTTTTGATCAGCTTACGCTCGCGATCGCGGTTACGCAGTTCGAGGCTGAACTCTTCTTCCTGGGCTGCACGGTCTACCGGGTCCGGGAAGTTGGCTGCTTCATCCTGCATATGTGTAACGGTGCGATCGACTTCATCCCTGAGTTGATTACGCCATGCTTCCAGAATACGACGGAAGTGCGCCAGCTGGGCTTCATTCATATACTCTTCGCCCGGCTTCTCCTGATATGGTTCCACCCCAGCGATGGCGAGAATACTCAGGGACGATGTTTTACGGTTTTGCCCTTCTTGCATGTTGCTTCTCCTTAACACGCACTATCGATCCCCATGTTCGGGGGAAAAATGAGGCCGCTATAAATAGCAGATGCTTTTCCGGATAGCAATTATCTAAACGTAACACTTGACAACTGTGTGAGGAAAAGCGTATTTGCGCACGCGACCAGAATGTAAATTAACCAGTTACTTACTCTACTACAATGTAACCGGTAGTGATTTTTTAAGAGCCATGCCTTCGGCAGAAAGTTCCGCTTTGTAAGCCAGAATTTCTACCCCCCTCTGTTGAGCTTCTGACAATAGTTGCGCGTATTTCTCATCGATGTGGCGCGCGGGTGAAAACCGTGTAATGGCTGAATGCAGCACGGCGAAAAAGATAACCGCACGCTGGCCTTCAGCCGCTACGCTCATCAACTCCCGAAGGTGTTTCTGACCTCGTTCAGTGACCGCATCGGGAAAATATCCCTGTTCGTTCTCCGCTAACGTAACCGATTTCACTTCAATATAGCAGTCTGGACGCGAATCCGCCTGCAACATAAAGTCAATACGGCTGCGTTCGGCGCCGTATTTTACTTCGCTTTTCAGCGAGCTATAGCCTGCCAGCTCTGAAATTGATTCATTAAGGATAGCCTCTTTCGTCAACCTGTTAGCCCAAAGCGTATTGACGCAAATAATTGCGCCGCTCTGGCTTTGAGTTAATTCCCAGGTGTGTGGGTATTTCCGTTTGGTGTTGTCTGAAGTCGAATACCAGACGGTATCGCCAGGCGTTGCACAACCGGTCATCGCACCCGTATTCGGGCAGTGTAGCGTTAATTCGCGACCATCGGGTGTGATCACATCGGCTAAAAAACGTTTGTAGCGCTGAATTAGCGTCGCGCGCTGTAGAGGGGGAGAAAATTCCATTGCGACAATCCTTGTTATTGCGTTAGCGCCCAGCGTTTTAGCGGCGTGTAGCGTGTGCGTCCACGGGCAAACGAGGAGGCGTAAAGGGTGAACTCCGTCACCGTATACGACCAGTTAAAACCTGGCGGCGGGATTGTCACCGCCTCGCTGGCGTCGCGCAATAAGGTAATATGTGGATGAAACGGACGATTGCTTTGAAAACAACCGCTGCGGGCAGCCTGTGAACGGAGCATATTCGCCAGCTGGATTAAGCCGCGTGGCGGCTGTCGCATCCCTAACCACACCACACGCGAACGCAGCCATTGACCGGCGTCATCAAGCGTGAGTGTGAAACCAGGTTGACGAATCCGTCCGGCTAAAAGAGAAAGCGCCTTCTCTTTCTCTGCGCTCACTTCGCCTAAAAATGCCAGAGTCAGATGCAAATTATCGGCGGCGACCGGACGTCCCGCGTCAGGTGGGAAGTGTGTGGCGCGCCAGCGGATAATCTGTTCGCGGATTTCTGCAGGTAAGTCGATAGCAAAGAACAGCCGTTGCGGTTCAGACATGTGAGGCACTCGGTTATGAATTACCGCGATGCTACAATGTGGCGCGAAGAATGTTAACCCTCTGGAGCGTTTTGTGTCGTCGTTGCCCGTTGCTGCCGTCTTACCTGAGTTACTTGCTGCCCTCGATGGTGCATCGCAGGTGTTATTAAGTGCGCCGACCGGGGCCGGGAAATCAACCTGGCTGCCGCTGCAACTGCTGGCGCATCCCGGCATTAACGGGAAAATTATCCTGCTGGAGCCGCGTCGTCTGGCGGCGCGTAACGTTGCGCAACGACTGGCGGAGCTGCTTAACGAAAAGCCAGGCGATACCGTTGGCTACCGGATGCGTGCGCAAAACTGCGTCGGGCCGAATACCCGCCTGGAAGTAGTTACCGAAGGCGTGCTGACGCGGATGATCCAGCGTGACCCGGAACTGAGCGGTGTTGGATTGGTGATCCTTGATGAATTTCATGAGCGCAGCTTGCAGGCGGATTTGGCGTTGGCGCTGTTACTCGATGTGCAACAAGGTCTGCGTGATGACCTTAAACTGCTGATTATGTCGGCTACGCTGGACAACGACCGCTTGCAGCAAACGCTGCCAGAAGCGCCCGTCGTCATCTCAGAAGGGCGCTCGTTTCCGGTTGAACGCCGTTATTTGCCGCTGCCCGCTCATCAGCGTTTTGACGAAGCCGTCGCGGTTGCTACCGCCGAAATGCTGCGTCAGGAAAGTGGATCATTACTGTTATTTTTACCTGGCGTCGGAGAAATTCAGCGTGTGCAGGAACAACTGACTTCACGCATCGGCAGTGATGTGTTGCTCTGCCCGCTGTATGGCGCGTTGTCGCTGAACGATCAGCGAAAAGCGATCCTCCCGGCACCGCAAGGGATGCGTAAAGTGGTGCTGGCGACCAATATTGCTGAAACAAGTTTAACCATCGAAGGTATTCGTCTGGTGGTGGATTGTGCCCAGGAAAGGGTGGCGCGTTTTGATCCGCGTACAGGGCTTACGCGGTTGATTACTCAACGCGTTAGTCAGGCGTCGATGACGCAACGTGCCGGGCGTGCCGGGCGTCTGGAGCCGGGTATCTGCCTGCATTTAATCGCCAAAGAACAAGCAGAACGCGCTGCCGCACAAAGTGAACCGGAGATCTTACAAAGCGATCTTTCCGGTTTGCTGATGGAATTACTGCAATGGGGATGCAGCGATCCGGCGCAGATGAGCTGGATGGATCAACCGCCAACGGTGAATCTACTGGCCGCGAAACGCCTGTTACGGATGCTGAGGGCGCTGGACGGTGAACGGCTTAGTGCGCAAGGGCAAAAAATGGCAACGCTGGGTAACGATCCGCGTTTAGCGGCAATGCTGGTTAGCGCGAAGAACGACGACGAAGCTGCTACCGCGGCAAAAATTGCCGCCATTCTCGAAGAGCCGCCACGGATGGGCAATAGTGACCTGGGCGTGGCGTTTTCGCGCAATCAACCCGCCTGGCAGCAACGTAGTCAGCAACTGTTAAAACGTTTAAACGTACGCGGCGGTGAGGCAGACAGTTCGCTTATCGCGCCGCTACTTGCCGGAGCGTATGCCGATCGTATTGCTCGCCGCCGTGGGCAAGAGGGACGCTATCAACTGGCGAACGGCATGGGGGCGATGCTCGATGCCGACGATGCGCTAAGCCGCCACGAATGGTTGATCGCACCGTTATTATTGCAGGGCAGCGCCTCGCCGGATGCGCGGATTTTACTGGCGCTGCCGGTCGATATTGATGAGTTAGTACAACGCTGCCCGCAGCTGGTACAGCAGTCTGACACTGTGGAGTGGGATGACGCGCAAGGTACGCTGAAAGCCTGGCGTCGGCTGCAAATTGGTCAGTTGATGGTAAAAGTGCAACCGCTGGCGAAACCCTCGGAAGACGAGTTGCATCAGGCGATGCTTAACGGCATTCGTGATAAAGGTTTAAGCGTGCTCAACTGGACGGCGGAAGCGGAACAGCTACGCTTGCGTTTGTTATGCGCCGCAAAGTGGTTGCCGGAATATGACTGGCCAGCGGTTGATGATGAAAGTTTGTTGGCGACGCTGGAAACGTGGCTACTGCCGCATATGACAGGCGTACATTCGCTACGCGGCCTGAAATCACTCGATATTTATCAGGCACTGCGTGGATTACTTGATTGGGTAATGCAGCAACGTCTGGATAGTGAATTGCCTGCGCATTACACTGTGCCGACGGGAAGCCGGATCGCCATTCGTTACCATGAAGATAACCCGCCCGCGCTGGCGGTGAGAATGCAGGAGATGTTTGGTGAGGCCACTAATCCGACTATCGCCCAGGGGCGCGTACCGTTGGTGCTGGAGTTGCTTTCCCCTGCCCAAAGGCCGCTGCAAATCACGCGTGATTTGAGCGCCTTCTGGAAAGGAGCGTACCGTGAGGTGCAAAAAGAGATGAAAGGGCGTTATCCCAAACATGTCTGGCCGGACGACCCGGCAAACACCGCACCGACGCGACGAACGAAAAAGTATTCGTGAAGACCAAAGCAAATTTGAGAGATATCTTCTTCTGTCTTGCAACAGAAGAACAGAAAATCGGGCTTTTGCGCCTGAATATTGCGGAGAAAAAGCATGGCCGGGAATGACCGCGAGCCAATTGGACGCAAAGGGAAACCGACGCGTCCGGTCAAACAAAAGGTAAGCCGTCGTCGTTACGAAGATGACGATGATTACGACGATTATGATGACTATGAGGATGAAGAACCGATGCCGCGCAAAGGTAAGGGCAAAGGGCGTAAGCCTCGTGGCAAACGCGGCTGGCTATGGCTGCTGCTAAAACTGGCTATCGTTTTTGCCGTGATGATCGCCATTTACGGCGTTTATCTCGATCAAAAAATTCGCAGCCGTATTGATGGCAAGGTCTGGCAATTGCCCGCGGCAGTTTATGGTCGAATGGTCAACCTTGAGCCAGACATGACCATCAGCAAGAACGAGATGGTGAAGCTGCTGGAGGCGACCCAGTATCGCCAGGTGTCGAAAATGACCCGTCCTGGTGAGTTTACCGTACAGGCCAACAGCATTGAGATGATCCGCCGTCCGTTTGATTTCCCGGACAGCAAAGAAGGGCAGGTGCGCGCGCGTCTGACCTTTGATGGCGATCATCTGGCGACGATCGTCAATATGGAGAACAACCGTCAGTTCGGTTTCTTCCGTCTTGATCCGCGCCTGATCACCATGATTTCTTCGCCAAACGGTGAGCAGCGTCTGTTTGTGCCGCGCAGTGGTTTCCCGGATTTGCTGGTGGATACTTTGCTGGCGACAGAAGACCGTCATTTCTACGAGCATGATGGGATCAGTCTCTACTCAATCGGACGTGCGGTGCTGGCAAACCTGACTGCCGGACGCACGGTGCAGGGGGCGAGTACGCTGACGCAACAGCTGGTGAAAAACCTGTTCCTCTCCAGCGAGCGTTCTTACTGGCGTAAAGCGAACGAAGCCTACATGGCGCTGATCATGGACGCGCGTTACAGCAAAGACCGTATTCTTGAGCTGTATATGAACGAGGTGTATCTCGGTCAGAGCGGCGACAACGAAATTCGCGGCTTCCCGCTGGCGAGCTTGTATTACTTTGGTCGCCCAGTAGAAGAATTGAGCCTCGATCAGCAGGCGCTGTTGGTGGGTATGGTGAAAGGGGCGTCCATCTACAACCCGTGGCGTAACCCGAAACTGGCGCTGGAGCGACGTAACCTGGTACTACGTTTGCTGCAACAGCAACAAATTATTGATCAAGAACTCTACGACATGCTGAGTGCGCGTCCGCTGGGTGTTCAGCCGCGCGGTGGGGTGATCTCTCCTCAGCCAGCCTTTATGCAGCTGGTGCGTCAGGAGCTGCAGGCGAAATTAGGCGATAAGGTAAAAGATCTCTCCGGCGTGAAGATCTTCACTACCTTTGACTCGGTGGCCCAGGACGCGGCAGAAAAAGCCGCCGTGGAAGGCATTCCGGCACTGAAGAAACAGCGTAAGTTGAGCGATCTTGAAACCGCGATTGTGGTTGTTGACCGCTTTAGCGGTGAAGTTCGTGCGATGGTCGGTGGTTCTGAGCCGCAGTTTGCGGGCTACAACCGTGCGATGCAGGCGCGTCGTTCGATTGGTTCCCTTGCAAAACCAGCGACTTATCTAACGGCCTTAAGCCAGCCGAAAATCTATCGTTTGAATACGTGGATTGCCGATGCGCCAATCGCGCTGCGTCAGCCGAATGGCCAGGTCTGGTCACCGCAGAACGATGATCGTCGTTATAGCGAAAGTGGCAGGGTGATGCTGGTAGATGCGTTGACCCGTTCGATGAACGTGCCGACGGTGAATCTGGGCATGGCGTTGGGGCTGCCTGCGGTTACGGAGACCTGGATTAAACTGGGTGTGCCGAAAGATCAACTGAATCCAGTTCCAGCAATGTTGTTGGGGGCGTTGAACTTAACGCCAATCGAAGTGGCGCAGGCCTTCCAGACTATCGCCAGCGGTGGTAATCGTGCTCCGCTTTCCGCGCTACGTTCAGTCATCGCAGAAGACGGCAAGGTGTTGTATCAGAGCTTCCCGCAGGCGGAACGCGCTGTTCCGGCGCAGGCGGCGTATCTGACACTATGGACCATGCAGCAGGTTGTACAACGCGGTACGGGACGTCAGCTTGGGGCGAAATACCCGAACCTGCATCTGGCAGGGAAAACAGGGACTACCAACAATAACGTAGATACCTGGTTTGCGGGCATTGATGGGAGCACGGTGACCATCACCTGGGTCGGCCGTGATAACAACCAGCCGACCAAACTGTATGGTGCCAGCGGGGCAATGTCGATTTATCAGCGTTATCTGGCTAACCAGACGCCAACGCCGCTGAATCTTGTTCCGCCAGAAGATATTGCAGATATGGGCGTGGACTACGACGGCAACTTTGTTTGCAGCGGTGGTATGCGTGTCTTGCCGGTCTGGACCAGCGATCCGCAATCGCTGTGCCAGCAGAGTGAGATGCAGCAGCAACCGTCAGGCAATCCGTTTGATCAGTCTTCTCAGCCGCAGCAACAGCCGCAACAGCAACCTGCTCAGCAAGAGCAGAAAGACAGCGACGGTGTAGCCGGTTGGATTAAAGATATGTTTGGGAGTAATTAACGTCTAAGCGTGATATACCGGATGGCGAGCTGCCATCCGGTAAAATAACATCCCCTCCAAAGTATTAACCCTTTCTTTTCATCTGATTGTTTATTGACCCTTCAGGAATGCGCAGATTGCGTACCGCTTGCGAACCCGCCAGCGTTTCGAATATTATCTCATCTTTATAATAATCATTCTCGTTTACGTTATCATTCACTTTACACCAGAGAAATACCAATGGCACCTTCCAAAACTGCTCAGCCAAAACACTCACTGCGTAAAATCGCAGTTGTAGTAGCCACAGCGGTTAGCGGCATGTCTGTTTATGCACAGGCAGCGGTTGAACCGAAAGAAGACACTATCACCGTTACCGCTGCACCTGCGCCGCAAGAAAGCGCATGGGGGCCGGCTGCAACTATTGCGGCGCGACAGTCAGCTACCGGCACTAAAACCGATACGCCGATTCAAAAAGTACCTCAATCTATTTCTGTCGTCACCGCTGAAGAGATGGCGCTGCATCAGCCTAAGTCGGTGAAAGAAGCGCTTAGCTATACCCCTGGCGTTGCTGTGGGAACCCGTGGCGCATCTAATACTTATGATTACCTGATCATCCGCGGATTTGCGGCAGACGGCCAAAGCCAGAATAACTATCTGAATGGCCTGAAGTTGCAGGGCAACTTCTATAACGATGCGGTCATCGACCCGTATATGCTGGAACGTGCTGAAATTATGCGTGGCCCGGTTTCCGTGCTTTACGGTAAAAGCAGTCCTGGCGGTCTGTTGAATATGGTCAGCAAGCGTCCGACCACTGAACCGTTGAAAGAAGTTCAGTTTAAGGCCGGGACTGACAGCCTGTTCCAGACCGGTTTTGACTTCAGCGATGCACTGGATGATGACGGCGTTTATTCTTATCGCCTGACCGGTCTTGCGCGTTCTGCCAATGCCCAGCAGAAAGGGTCAGAAGAGCAGCGTTATGCTATTGCACCGGCGTTCACCTGGCGTCCGGACGATAAAACCAATTTCACCTTCCTTTCTTACTTCCAGAACGAGCCGGAAACTGGTTATTACGGCTGGCTGCCGAAAGAGGGGACCGTTGAGCCGCTGCCAAACGGTAAGCGTCTGCCGACAGACTTTAACGAAGGGGCGAAGAACAACACCTATTCTCGTAACGAGAAGATGATTGGTTATAGCTTCGACCACGAATTTAACGACACCTTTACTGTGCGTCAGAACCTGCGCTTTGCGCAAAATAAAGTTTCGCAAAAGAGCGTATATGGCTACGGTATGTGTTCAGATCCGCTGTATACCAAAGACCAGGAGGCACTCAAGGCGAGTCCATGTTTAAGTATCCCGCAGTCTCAATGGGGCCATACACTGACTCGTCAGTACGTTATCGATAATGAGAAGTTAGAAAACTTCTCTGTTGATACTCAGTTGCAAAGCAAATTCGCAACCGGTTCTGTGGATCACACTCTGCTGACTGGCGTTGACTTTATGCGTATGCGTAATGACATCGACTCCTGGTTCGGATATGCCGGTTCAGTTGCACCATCTGATATCTATAATTTAGACCGTAGTGACTTTGATTTTGGCGCTCACCCGAATCCGTCTGGTCCATACCGCGTTCTGCTGAAACAGAAACAAACCGGCCTGTATGTTCAGGATCAGGCGCAGTGGGATAAAGTGCTGGTTACGCTTGGCGGTCGCTATGACTGGGCCGATCAGTCATCTTTCAACCGTGATTACGGTAATAAATCTGAACGTGACGACAAAGAGTTCACCTGGCGTGGTGGTGTAAACTACCTGTTCGACAACGGCGTAACGCCTTACTTCAGCTACAGTGAATCATTTGAACCCGCTTCACAGACTGATGCGAACGGTGATCTGTTTGCACCTTCGAAAGGCAAACAGTATGAAGTCGGCGTGAAATATGTGCCAGAAGATCGCCCAATTGTGGTGACTGGCGCACTGTATCAGCTTACCAAAACTAATAACCTGATGGCGGATCCGAACGGTTCACTGTTCTCGGTTGAAGGCGGTGAGATTCGTGCGCGTGGCGTAGAGCTGGAAGCGAAAGCGGCACTGTCGGCGAGTGTTAACGTAGTCGGTTCTTATACTTACACCGATGCGGAATACACTACCGATACTACCTACAAAGGCAATACGCCTGCACAGGTGCCAAAACACATGGCTTCGCTGTGGGCTGACTATACCTTCTTTGACGGTCCGCTTTCAGGTCTGACGCTGGGCACCGGTGGTCGTTATACTGGCTCCAGCTATGGTGATCCGGCTAACTCCTTTAAAGTGGGAAGTTATACGGTCGTGGATGCGTTAGTGCGTTATGATCTGGCGCGAGTCGGCATGGCGGGCTCCAACGTGGCGCTGCATGTCAACAACCTGTTTGATCGTGAATACGTCGCCAGCTGCTTTAACACTTATGGTTGCTTCTGGGGCGCAGAACGTCAGGTCGTTGCAACCGCAACCTTCCGTTTCTAATTTCTCTTTTGGGGCACGGATTTCCGTGCCCGTTTCACAAGTTGGCTGTTATGCAGGAATACACGAATCATTCCGATACCACTTTTGCACTGCGTAATATCTCCTTTCGTGTGCCCGGGCGCACGCTTTTGTATCCGTTGTCGTTAACCTTTCCTGCCGGGAAAGTGACTGGTCTGATTGGTCACAACGGTTCTGGTAAATCCACTCTGCTCAAAATGCTTGGTCGTCACCAGCCACCGTCGGAAGGGGAGATTCTTCTTGATGCCCAACCGCTGGAAAGCTGGAGCAGCAAAGCGTTTGCCCGCAAAGTGGCTTATTTACCGCAGCAGCTTCCTCCGGCAGAAGGGATGACCGTGCGTGAACTGGTGGCGATTGGTCGTTACCCGTGGCATGGCGCACTAGGGCGCTTTGGTGCGGCAGATCGCGAAAAGGTCGAGGAAGCTATCTCGCTGGTTGGCTTAAAACCGCTGGCGCATCGGCTGGTCGATAGCCTTTCTGGCGGCGAACGTCAGCGGGCGTGGATCGCCATGCTGGTGGCGCAGGATAGCCGCTGTCTGTTGCTCGACGAACCGACTTCGGCGCTGGATATCGCCCACCAGGTTGATGTACTGGCGCTGGTGCATCGTTTAAGTCAGGAGCGTGGCCTGACGGTCATTGCCGTGCTGCACGATATCAATATGGCGGCGCGCTACTGTGATTATCTGGTCGCCCTGCGCGGCGGTGAAATGATTGCTCAGGGAACGCCTGCGGAAATTATGCGCGGCGAAACCCTCGAAATGATTTATGGCATCCCGATGGGTATTCTGCCGCATCCGGCGGGTGCTGCACCTGTGAGTTTTGTTTATTGATGAGCGGCTTACCTCTTATTTCGCGCCGCCGACTGTTAACGGCGATGGCGCTTTCTCCGTTGTTATGGCAGATGAATACCGCCCACGCGGCAGTTATTGATCCCAATCGTATTGTGGCACTGGAGTGGTTGCCGGTGGAGTTACTGCTGGCGCTCGGCATCGTGCCTTACGGCGTGGCGGACACCATCAACTATCGCCTGTGGGTCAGCGAACCGCCATTGCCGGACTCAGTGATTGACGTTGGTTTGCGTACAGAACCCAACCTTGAACTGCTGACCGAAATGAAACCGTCGTTTATGGTCTGGTCTGCAGGATATGGCCCTTCACCAGAAATGCTGGCACGTATTGCGCCGGGGCGCGGATTTAACTTCAGCGACGGCAAACAGCCACTGGCGATGGCGCGTAAATCACTGACGGAAATGGCAGATTTACTTAACCTGCAAAGCGCAGCGGAAACGCATTTAGCGCACTATGAAGACTTTATCCGCAGCATGAAACCCCGCTTTGTGAAGCGTGGTGCACGCCCGTTATTGCTGACGACGCTTATCGATCCGCGCCATATGTTGGTCTTCGGTCCAAACAGCTTGTTCCAGGAAATTCTCGATGAGTACGGCATCCCAAATGCCTGGCAAGGGGAAACCAACTTCTGGGGCAGTACTGCCGTCAGTATCGATCGTCTGGCAGCGTATAAAGACGTTGATGTGCTCTGTTTTGATCACGACAACAGCAAAGACATGGATGCGCTAATGGCAACCCCGCTGTGGCAGGCCATGCCGTTTGTTCGCGCCGGACGCTTTCAGCGCGTTCCGGCGGTCTGGTTCTATGGTGCGACGCTTTCTGCAATGCACTTTGTGCGTATTCTGGATAACGCCATCGGAGGTAAAGCGTGAGTAAACGAATTGCGCTTTTTCCGGTGTTATTGCTGGCGCTGCTGGTGGTTGCTGCTGCGGCGTTGACCTGGATGAACTTCTCGCAGGCGCTGCCGCGCAGCCAGTGGGCGCAGGCCACCTGGTCGCCGGATATTGACGTCATCGAGCAGATGATTTTTCACTACAGCTTGTTGCCGCGTCTGGCGATTTCGCTGCTGGTGGGCGCGGGCCTGGGGCTGGTGGGCGTGCTGTTTCAGCAAGTGCTGCGTAACCCGCTGGCGGAACCGACGACGTTAGGTGTTGCAACAGGCGCGCAACTGGGGATTACCGTCACCACGCTCTGGGCGATCCCTGGTGCTATGGCGAGCCAGTTTGCTGCGCTGGCAGGGGCTTGTGTTGTTGGCTTAATCGTCTTTGGCGTCGCGTGGGGGAAACGGCTTTCGCCGGTAACGCTGATCCTCGCGGGGCTGGTAGTGAGCCTTTATTGCGGCGCAATCAATCAGTTACTGGTTATCTTCCATCATGACCAACTGCAAAGCATGTTCCTGTGGAGCACCGGAACGCTGACGCAAACCGACTGGGGCGGCGTTGAGCGTTTATGGCCGCAGCTGCTGGGCGGCGTGATGCTGACGTTATTGCTACTTCGCCCGTTAACTCTGATGGGGCTTGATGATGGCGTGGCGCGCAATCTCGGGCTGGCCTTGTCGCTCGCTCGTCTGGCGGCGTTGTCGCTGGCGATTGTCATCAGTGCGCTGCTGGTGAACGCGGTGGGGATTATCGGCTTTATCGGGTTGTTCGCGCCACTGCTGGCGAAAATGCTGGGGGCGCGGCGTTTGTTGCCACGGTTGATGCTGGCATCGCTGATTGGTGCGTTAATTCTGTGGCTTTCTGATCAAATCATCCTCTGGCTGACTCGCGTGTGGATGGAAGTGTCCACCGGTTCGGTCACTGCGTTGATCGGTGCGCCGCTGCTACTGTGGTTGCTGCCGCGTTTACGCAGCATTAGCGCGCCGGATATGAAGGTGAACGATCGTGTCGCGACTGAACGCCAACACGTGCTGGCGTTTGCCCTCGCGGGCGGCGTGCTGCTGTTGATGGCTGTGGTGGTGGCGCTGTCGTTTGGTCGTGATGCGCACGGCTGGACGTGGGCGAGCGGGGCGTTGCTCGAGGATTTGATGCCCTGGCGCTGGCCGCGAATTATGGCTGCGCTGTTTGCGGGCGTCATGCTGGCGGTGGCGGGCTGTATTATTCAGCGGCTGACCGGAAACCCGATGGCAAGCCCGGAAGTGCTGGGGATTAGCTCCGGCGCGGCGTTTGGCGTGGTGTTAATGCTGTTTCTGGTGCCGGGTAATGCCTTTGGCTGGCTGTTACCCGCAGGCAGTCTCGGGGCGGCGGTGACGCTGTTGATCATTATGATCGCCGCCGGACGCGGTGGATTTTCCCCACACCGCATGTTACTGGCGGGGATGGCGTTAAGTACCGCGTTCACCATGCTTTTGATGATGTTGCAGGCAAGTGGTGACCCGCGAATGGCGCAAGTTCTGACCTGGATTTCCGGTTCGACCTACAACGCGACCGATGCGCAGGTCTGGCGTACCGGAATTGTGATGGTGATTTTGCTGGCGATTACCCCGCTGTGCCGCCGCTGGCTGACCATTTTACCGCTGGGTGGTGATACCGCACGAGCCGTGGGGATGGCGCTGACGCCGACGCGAATTGCGCTGCTGCTGTTAGCGGCTTGCCTGACAGCGACTGCGACAATGACCATTGGACCGTTGAGTTTTGTTGGTTTAATGGCACCGCATATTGCGCGGATGATGGGCTTTCGACGGACGATGCCACACATCGTAATTTCGGCGCTGGTGGGTGGTTTACTGCTGGTGTTCGCTGACTGGTGTGGGCGGATGGTGCTGTTTCCATTCCAGATCCCCGCGGGGCTGCTGTCGACCTTTATCGGCGCGCCATATTTTATCTATTTGTTGAGAAAGCAGAGCCGTTAATTGAATGCCTCGCCCGGTGGGCGAGGCAAAATCATCACAACTTCGCAAACACCCGACGTGCAGCATCGATGGTGTTATTGATATCTTCCATGCTGTGCGCCACAGACATAAAGCCCGCTTCAAACGCTGACGGTGCCAGATAAACACCTTCGTCCAGCATCATATGGAAGAAACGCTTAAAACGTTCCACGTCACAGGCCATCACATCCTGATAGCACGTCACGGACTCGGCGTCGGTAAAGAAAATACCGAACATGCCGCCAACGTGGTTTACCACCAGCGGAATTCCGGCTTCTTCTGCCGCTTCCCGCAGACCTTCTGCCAGACGTGTTGTCAGCTCATCCAGCGTCTCGTGAACGCCCGGCTGTGCGACTTCATTCAGACAGGCGAAACCAGCAGCCATCGCAATCGGGTTACCGGAAAGCGTACCCGCCTGATAGACCGGACCGGTCGGGGCCAGCGCATCCATTACATCACGACGACCACCGAATGCGCCTACCGGCATTCCACCGCCGATGATTTTGCCGAGGCAGGTGAGATCCGGTTCCACACCGTAATAATCCTGTGCGCCAGCTAGCGCTACGCGGAAACCGGTCATCACTTCATCGATGATCAGCAACGCGCCAAATTCGTCGCACAGCGCGCGCAGACCTGGCAGGAACTCTGGCAGCGGTGGAACGCAGTTCATATTGCCTGCCACCGGCTCGACGATAATACAGGCAATCTCTTGCGGGTATTGCTCAAACGCGGCGCGTACAGAGGCCAGATCGTTATAAGTACAGGTTAAGGTATGTTTGGCGAAATCTGCCGGAACGCCCGGCGAATTTGGCTGGCCTAACGTGAGTGCGCCAGAACCGGCTTTCACCAGCAGGCAGTCAGCGTGACCGTGGTAACAACCTTCAAATTTAATAATTTTGTCGCGACCGGTAAAACCACGGGCCAGGCGGATGGCGCTCATCGTCGCTTCAGTGCCGGAGTTCACCATGCGCACCATATCCATGGTCGGGACCAGTTCGGTCACCAGTTGCGCCATTTTCACTTCCATTTCGGTTGGTGCACCAAAGCTTAAACCACGCTCGGCGGCTTCAATCACGGCATTGCGGATCGCCGGATGGTTATGGCCCAGCACCATCGGCCCCCAGGAACCGACATAATCGATATAGGCTTTGCCATCAACATCGTACAGATAAGCGCCGTCCGCTTTTTCGATAAACAGTGGAGTGCCGCCCACGCCAGTAAAGGCGCGAACAGGGGAGTTCACGCCGCCAGGGATCAGCTCGCGCGCTGCGCTGTAAAGATTTTCAGACTTACTCATGGAGGGTTCCTGATTCGTAGAAAAAGTGAATGGCTGCTATTCTATGTTATTCATAACAAGTTAAATACTCGTCAAACATCAGGCTGCTTGTACTGGTGCAATCCTGATTTCTTAGAGTATAAAAGTTTTGTGCATTTGAAACATTACGCTTTGCAAAGGATTTTCATGGAACGTGCGAGTAAAATGCCGTCATCTTATTTGTATGACCAATAAGTGATCATTGGATGAAAACTGATACTCCCTCTTTAGAAACACCGCAGGCCGCGCGCCTGCGACGCAGACAACTGATTCGCCAACTTCTTGAGCGCGATAAAACCCCGTTAGCCATTTTGTTTATGGCGGCAGT
>ULQH01011307.1_pt1 | contig 26376 bp, 28 predicted proteins | sample 1954381 | NCBI WGS metagenome assembly ULQH01 (sample SAMEA4835653, study PRJEB28245) | human gut metagenome | biome: gut microbiome; material: fecal sample | place: Denmark | collected 2008
GCTTACGCAAGAATGCTTAAAAGCATGGCGCAGAGCAGCAAAGCGCAGCAGAGCGGCAAATATAAAAAAATGCAGGAGCTTCTTGCCGGATTGGAGGAATATAAGCATGAGTGCGACTGTGAATGATATAGTAAAAATTATGGACAGCATTGCTCCGCGCAATCTTGCTGAGGAGTGGGATAACGCCGGTTTTTTAATCGGGCGCGGCAATAGTTCCGTAAAAAAAATAATGGTAGCGCTTGACGTATCGCCGGAAGTTGTGCAGCAGGCTGTTGGGCAAAAAGCAGACATGCTGATAACGCATCATCCGCCGATTTTCAAACCGCTTAAAAACATCTGCGACAGCAGCTGGCAAAGCGACTTGCTGTTAAAGTGCATAGAAAACGGCATTGCCGTATACAGTGCGCATACAAGCCTTGACAGCGTACTTGGCGGCGTTAACGATGTGCTTGCGGAAAAGCTCGGTTTGGAGAAAACCGTTTCGCTGGTGAAAAATGACGCTAACTGTGGTGCCTTGGGGCGCGTTGGTTATTTGCCGCATAAAATGGAATTTGAAAAATTTGCGCAGATTGTAAAAGAAGCGCTGGGGCTCTCTTTTGTTACCGGCATAAGTGCAGGAAAAGCTGTTTACAAGGTTGCCTTATGCGGCGGCGCCGGCATTGATTTTATTGCCGAAGCGCTTGAGCAGGGCGCTGATACTTATGTGACCGGCGATATTAAATACCATGAAGCCCAGAATGCCGTATTCAGCGGGCTGAACCTTGTTGACGCCACGCATCAGGGCACGGAGCTGCCGGTTGTGGCGGTGCTGGCCGACAAACTTTCGCTGAGGCTGGCCGCGGCAGGTTTTGCGGCGCAGGTTTTAACGGCACGCGAAACTTTGCTTTTTAAACAATATTAATGAATTGAGGTACAATAAATGATTAGTGATTTTAAAGCTGGGGCAAAAATTTGCCAGTCGGTGCTTTTGCGTGTTCAGCGCGTGGGCACATCTTCTAATGGCGCGCCTTTTGCACGTGGGCTTGCGGAAGATAACAGCGGCAAAATACCGTTTATTACTTTTGAAGCCGGCATTGTTGAAAAAATGCGCGAGATGGACGGCCCTTCGCCGGTAATGGTAAGCGGCAGCGTGGATATTAACAAATTTTCCGGCGAAATGGCTTTGCAGCTGGTTATAAAAAAATTAAGCGATATCGTTCCGGAGGATGATATCAGCAACCTGCTGCCGGAAGGCGATTTTGACCACGAAGCCTATAAAGATAAATTTGACCGCCTTATAAAAAGCGTTTTAACGCCGGGGCTGCGCCTTGTTTTGGATAATGTTTTTGAAGGTGCGGTTTACGAACAGTTTTTGCGCAATCCGGCGGGAATGAGGCTGCACCACGCTTATATCGGCGGGCTGCTGCAGCATTCAGTTGATGTGGCTGTGCTGGCAACTGCTATGGCGGAATCCATCGGCGGCGTTGATAAAGATTTAATCGTTGCCGGGGCGCTTCTGCACGATGTCGGCAAGCTGCGTGAAATTTCTGCCTCCATGGGCTTTCCGTATACAACGGAAGGCAGGCTTTTGGGGCATATCAGCATGAGCGCGGCAATAGTTCAGGAAGCGGCTGCCAAAGCGCGGGTTACCGGCCCTAAATTGCAGCAGCTGCTGCATATTATTTTGTCGCACCACGGCGAACCGGAAAAAGGCTCGCCTGTTGCCTGCGCAACCAAAGAGGCCTTTATAGTGCATTATGCGGATGAACTGGACGCAGTTATGAACCAGTTTAAAAAGACGGATAATAAAAATCCGTGGGAATACAATAAAATGCTGCAGCGTTTTTTAATGAGTAATGTGTAAGCAAATAAGGTGATATTATGCTTTACCTGTTTTTGATTATAATTGTTTTGGGATTGCTGGCAGCTATGCTGACAGCGTTTGCTAAACTTATAAGGGATTTGGGAGAGCTTGCTGCTATGATGCGCGCTTCGGGCAGCGGCACGGAAAATAATGCCGCGCAGGATAAAAACAGCCCCGCAGACAACAGTAGCGGAGTTGTGAATGACCACCCGTACACTCAGGACGATATTATTTACAAGAACGGGCGTTATTACGAAAACGAAAACAGCGAAGACTGGGAAGAATTTGAATACGAAATAAGCGAAGACGAAAGATTTAAATAATATTTAAAAGTTTAAAAAACAGGTTTTTCCGGCGTTGATGTACGCGTGTGGAAAACCTGTTTTTATTTTTAATATATATTATTAATGATGTTACACAATGATAAAAAACATGAAATTAAAATGAAAAAGTTGCAAAGTTCTCTTGAAGTTGCTATAATAACGGCGCTGAAGTTAATTTTATATAAATTAAAAATCTTAATGCTTATTATATAAAATTACAGCAAAATATTTTATTCATTGGAGGAATCAAGGTGAGAAAGTTTTTAATGTTGTTAATGATGCTTGGTTTAATTTGTTTGAACGCAGCTGCTTTGGCAGGTGCACCTGCTGCGGAAAATAACGGGGCAAATGCTGTGCAGCATCCGCTCAGCGAACGGCTGAATAAAGCTGCTGCTGAAGAAAACGGCGCAAAGGCAGCGGTGCTGTATGTTAATAATGCCAACACAACTTATGACGCGGATATAGACAGGGCAGTTCTGGAAAACGTGCAGGCAGCACTAAAAACTTCTGCCTGTGAGTATATAGACGGGACTGAGTTTTTAGGGCAGCTTAACGAAAATGGCATTGCCGATATTACTCAGGCCGAAAGAGCTGATATTGCAGACGTATTTAAAGGCAGCGGCGTTGACTACGTTGTGCTGGTGCAGGTAGAACCTTTCGTACGCAAGGAAAAAGTAACTGTGTTTACGCTTGGCAAAGAGATGACGGCAGTTGTGCCTTTTAAAATTTTTGATGTAAAGAGCGGCAAATACATTTATAACGGCAAATTTACGGAGTTTGCCAAAGACAGTTCCGTTATCGGCGACATCGGCAATAAATCTGTCGCGTTAAAAGCGCTTGATTCGGTTAATGCCAAAATCAGCGGAGTAATTGCTTCGCGCCTGACGCAGGGTAAAAATTAAATGCCTGCGGCCCATATTTTAACCCTTGACTAATTACAGGCTTTGTGCTAAAGTACTGACAGTATGAGTGTGAAAAGCAATCGCTGACGGCTTTGCCGTAAGAGGAAAGTCCGGGCATTATTACGTACAAACATTTACAACACGTAGGATGAAACCTGCGTGTTTTTGTTTTTGTGTAAAGCGCATGCGAGTAAAGTCTGCAATTTAGTCAGCAAGATAATTTAATTCTTTTGCCGTGTAATAGGATAGTCCTTTGCCTAAATTTTAATAAGGGGGTAATTGCCTATGTTATTATCGGAAAGTAAAAAAAGATTTTTACGGAGATGTATTGCATTAAATCTTGCAGGGGGAACGCTTATTAAATATGACCGAACATTGTGTAGATTTTTTGAAACATGCACAAGTAGAAATATTCAACACGTTGAGGATATTACAGCTAATGATATAAGGGTACATCTTGCAAAACTTGCCAAGGAAGTTAATCCGAATACGCTAAAAGTATATTTTGATACAATCAAGTCATATTTTAATTATTTATACCGTGATAAGATAATAGCTGAAAATGTAATAGCAAGCATTGAAACGCCAAAAAGGGAAGAAAAAATAATACCAGCGTTTAATAGAATTGAAATAGATACTATTTTAAATTCTTTTGATAAAAATAGTTTTTTGGGGTTCAGAAATTATACTATAGCTTGTACTTTGTTTGCTACTGGGTTGCGAAGGGCTGAATTATCTGCATTATACATAAACAGCATTAATTTTGATGTTAATATTATCAAAGTCATTGGGAAAGGCAAAAAATACCGTGATGTTCCTTTAAGTAATACTTTAAGAAAAGTAATATTAAAATATTTGCAGAAAAGGAGAGAGTATGTTGCCGAGCATAAACTATTTAAGTCACCATACTTAATTATTAACAAGGATGGGGAAAAATTAGGTGTATCGGCAATAAGCGGTATAATAGCTAAAATAGGTAAAGACGAAAATATTACTGGTGTTAGGGTATCGCCACATACTTTTCGGCATACATTTGCAAAGTTTTTTCTACTTAATGGTGGTGATTTATTTAGCTTGCAAAAAATACTCGGTCATAGTGATATTGAAATGACAAAACGATATGTTGAAATGAACGAAGTGGAATTAAAAATACAGAACGATAAATTTAATCCATTTGATAATACAAGTTGGCGTTATTATTAATTCAAGGGTGTTGTTTATGAAAGAGGATATAAAAATACATTTAGTATACCGTAACGCAGAAACAGATAAACTTGGTTATTATGGCGTTTATACAGATGAAAATGAGCCGTTAAGTCTTAAAGAATTTTTAGAGTTAATTAAGTTAAACTGTTTAAAAGGTACTCCAATAACTATACTTGAATTTAAAATAGAATAATAGAAAAGGGACTGCTTAAAATAGATTCATTTCTATCTTAGGTAGTCCCTTTATTTGTTTTCAGAATTATTCTTTTGATATTGCTTTACATACTGCGTCAGAGCATATTCAATTTCTTTGTTGGTAGAACGGCAATTTTCCTGTGCTATCTGTTTTATTTGCTCTAATAGTTCTTCTGGTATTCTCAACGAAAATATTGGTAAAAGTGAAGGCACTATACTCTCTCCCGCTCATTGAATTTTATATTATATATACTATATTTCAATGAGAATTATGTATACGTTCATAGTGATAGCACTTTGAATTGACTTTAAAATATTAGAATATTATAATTATTCTAAAGGTATACCGCCTTAAAATTTGAAATAGGAGATTTAATAAATGGATTACAATAACAATATGACCAATGAAGAATTTGTAGCAGCCAGTTTTAAGTTTTTTGTTACTAATATATTAAATCAAATAATTAATTCATACAAAGGAAATCATTATAGCTTAGAATTGCAGGAAAATGTTTTATATGATGGTGATAGTTATTGGTTAAAAACTTCAGAAATTAATTTTAACTATGATTTTGATTTGTTTAAATCAGAAAGTATTCTAAATCCATATATTGGCTATTTGGAAATGAAAAATGAAGTTGCTATTTATGGAGATTTTGAAACGGAACAGTGGAAATATAAGTCTAAGCAGGAAGCTGCGTTAGCTTCTGATGTAGTTGATTTTTGGAATGGTAAACATTTCAAATTTACATATGGCTATCAAAATGGGCAATGGGTAAAAATTAAAGTAGAATACATTCACCCAGTTTTAAATCCTAATGAATGGAAAGAAGAAAATAAAACCTTTTCTGAATATGAATTTTTTTGTAGTGATAAAATAAGAGATTAAAAAGCAAAAATTTTCAATAAAAGGAGTTGCAAAAAGTGAAAATTTATATTAAAGAATTAATGTCAAAAAGATTTACTTATGCAGATAAAAAATCAAAGGATTATTTGGTAAATAATGGTATAATAGTAAATAATAATTAAAATAACGGTAAGGTGAATTTAATGAAATTCAAACTTATTTTATTTATATTATGCTTACTTATACCATGTTTAGGTTATGCGAAAGAAGAAACGAATGTAATAATAACTAAAGATACGGTTTTAACAGGTAAGTTGATTACACCAGTTAGCTCTAAATATAACAAGGAAGGTGATGTAATATTATTTACACTTGATGAGAGCTATTGGTATAAAGATATAGAACTTATTTCTGAAGGTACTACTGGCAAAGCTGTTGTGGTCAAAAGGCAAAAAGCTGGTTACTTTGGCGTTGGTGGAAGCGTTTTCTTTGAACCTAAATCGATTATATTAAGAAATGGCGTTGAAGTGCCGCTAACTTTTATAACCGGTAAAAATAGCAGTTGGGAAAATGACGCAAATATGGCTGCCGGTATTATAGGAATAGGAATATTTTCTGGATTTTTACATGGTAGTAATCAAAAATTTCCTGCTGGTACTAAATTTAAGATATTCGTAAAAGAAGATGTAAATTTAGGAAATGAGGAAGAAGTAAGGAAAGCATTTAACTATTAACTATAAGGAGAGTGTAATGATGAGAAAATTTTTATCATTATTATTTACAGTATTTTTATTTAGTTTAAGTACTTTGGCATTTGCTGGTCCTCAACCAGAAGTTGCACCAGATGAATCAATGCTTAATAGAGATACCCGTCCTTTTAGCGAAAGATTAAAAGAAGCAATAAAAGCGCAGGAATCAGAAGAAGTAAGAGCTGCAAAGAGAGCTGCTAATTTGGAAAAAATGCCTAAAGTAGCAGTTATGTATATTAATAATTCTCAAACTACCTATAATGATGAAATTGACCAATTAGTATTAAATAATTTAGCCAAAGCGGTAGATTATGATACTTACCAATATATTGACGGTAAGCCGTATATTGAAAGATTAAGCAAAATTGGCATTGTTGATATTACTACTGCTGAAAGAGCAGATATTATAGACGCTTTTGAGGGTGAAGATATTGATTATGCTGTGTTTGTTCAGATAGACCCATTCATCAGAAAAGATAAAGTTACCTTTTTTACTGTAGGCAAAGAAATGACAGCTAATGTTCCTTTTAAAATTATTGACGTGAAAAATAACAAATATCTTTATAATGGTAAATTTACAGAAATAGCAAAAGATAGTTCTATGATTGGCGGTATTGGTAATAAGTCTGTTTCTATTGAAGCTATTGAAAAAGTAAATGAAAAAATACTGTCAGTAATTGATGTTCGCTTACCAAAAGAAAAAACAGCAGTTACTACAAATGTTGCAAGTACACCAGCCAAATAAAATGCAATGAAAAAGGTATATAAGTTATTAGTTTTTCTTATTATTGCATTATTATTTGTTTTTAATTGTAGTTATGTTTTTGCTAATACTCATAACGCACAATTAAGGACTAAAAGCCAGGTTCTATTAATAATTAATAATATAGCGCATAGTAAACACGATAAAGCACTTAATCAATTAATGAACGAGAAATTACAAGAAAAAATTGATGTTATTTATCGTCAAGAAGATAGTACCCCATATATTAAAAACTTGGTTGGTCAAGAAAATGCTAAACTTACTGTTGAAGAAATTATAAATAAAATAGCTGGCTCTAAATCTGACTATTTAATTTATGCCGAATTAAAGCACATTGATAAAGATACAAATTTTAATTTAATTTATCACGGCAAAGAAGTTGAAGTAACTTTTTATTTAAGGATTGTTGATATCAAAAATAAAAAGGATTTATATGCTTCAGAATATTCGTTGAAAGCAGAAGATGATACAGATTACTTTTTTGTAGGCAGTGGTTCAGTAGCAAAAAAGGCATTAGAAAAAGTTTTGTTTAGAGCTGGCGAAGCTATTTCTGTATATTTGCCCCTTTAATAAAATATTATGAGTCGTTCGTTATCGGACGGCTCTTTTTTGTACAATAAATATAAATATACCAACATTTAACATACACTTATCTTAGTTAATCTTAACGATTTTGCGTATATTATCGCCCTATATTTCCTCGATTTGTAAATTAAAGCGAAAAAACTATTGACTTTTTGACCTACTTATGATATAATTAAATTATAAACTAAAAAAAGCAAGGAGATGAGATTTACTATCCTTTTTGATATTTCAGTGGTTAGCTGTGATAAGTAGTTGTGAGCGGATTAGCTAATGTCTAACTGAAATTTCAGAAGGAAACAAGCATAAAAGTTGTTCTATTCTTGGGGCAACTCTCTGTTATTAGACAGAGGGTTATTTTTGTTTTATTAAATCTTAAAAGAAAGGACTGTTTTTTTATACTTAATTATAGTACTTATGATGGCATTGAAAAGATTATAAAGAAAGGATTGCCGAGAGAGCTATATTTACCACGTTATATTGCAGTTAGAGTTGGACACAAAGTTTATGTAAATTTATTTCCACATAAGCGTTTTCAATGTCAAAGACGTTTAATTAATGAAGAATCTGTTGGAATGTTACCGGCAGAATTATATGATTTCGTCTTATCCTTACTGTCTTTTGCAAAAGGGAAAGAAAATTATATTAAACTTAGAGGTAAATATTTAACTATTGACGACATAGCGAATGATTTTCGCAGAATGAATTATACAAAGTCTCAGGTCAATAGATATATGAAAAAATTACTTGAATGTGGCTATATTGATGAAGTTATAGACGATGGATATACAAAATATAAATTTACTTCTAAGACCATTTTGCCGGATAAGCCTGAAGAATTATTTAAAGTTATTACTGAGGAAAGTGAAGTGATGGAATGTGCGTAAGCTGTATACACTTAAAGAGTTGACCGAACTTTTAATAGATGGCAAACATATTCTTACTATTGCCGATATTCGATATTATGTGCAGATGAGCAGAACACATATATATAATATTTTAAATGGTAAAGCAGTAATTTATACCAGTGAAATCAGACAAATTGTGAGAGGTATGAGAGAGCGTGGTTTTAATATTACAGAAGATGATATAGATTTTTCTAATTTGCGCATAAAATACCACTCTTATACTTGACAGTATGGAGCTTTTGTTTTGAGAAGATTATATAAAAGAAAATAACTATAATTATTAATTTAAATAGGTTAAAATTTGTAAAATTAAAATTAAGGTATATATTTGTATACCATTTTTAATTATTTTACACTTTTTTACGGTATTATTTTTCTAATCTTCGCAGAACCGCTTATAATGGGAGTTTTAAAGCGTATGTTTTTAAATCTGCGCTAAAATTCGTCGTTTTATATAATCATTAATGTTTGTTTGTAAATAAGAGAGTAAATAAAAGAAGCTGAAAATTTTTACCTAAATGATATTTTGGTAATTAATATTGACAGCAAATGCTGTGAACACATTAGTTAATGTCTGACCAAAATATTCAGCAGGAAAACAAGCATAAAATTTATTTTTCGTTTAGGGCGACTCTCTGTTTACTGACAGAGAGTTATTTTATCGTTAACAAAAATCAAGGAAAAGAGGTAATTTTTATAACAAGATTTAGACTTGTTGATTCGCCAATGGGAAGTGGTAAAACTACTGCTACAATAAACCATATTAACTATACAGAAAAGTACTATAGTAACGATAGTATAGAAAGAGTAATGGTTTGTGTTCCATATATAGAGCAGGTAGACCGATTTTTGAAAAACACAAAACTTAAAACCCCAAAAACGGGTATAAAACTTGACCATCTTAAAATGTTGATAGAAAAGGGAGAAAATATTGTAATAACTCATGCTCTTTTTAATACTTTCGATAGTGAAGTTATTGATTTATTGACAAATAGTAAATATAAATATGATTTATTTCATGATGAACAGCCGCAATTTTTTCAAGGCATTATTGGTGGAGATAGGGGCGGTGATTTTGGTAATTGCGTGCTTGATAATATCGGACAGGCAGATTTATTGTATTTAGTAAAAAATGGTATTTTATTAAAAAAAGAAGATAAATTTGTTTGGAACACTCAAAGTTTTTATAATTGCGAAAAGAAAATGATATATGAACCGTTAAAAGAACTTTGTTCCGTTGCTGACTTATATTACTATGGTGTTAACAAATTTGATAAATCACTTCCAGCCTGCTTAATTACATTTACAAAGCCTAAAGTTTTTGCTTCTTTTAATAGTGTATGGATTCTAAGTTATCAATTAAAAGGCAGTATTGTAGATAGTTATTTTGCATTAAATAATATATCTGATGTTGAATATTACCATGTAGAAGATAATAAGTTTAAAGAAGGTTATAAATTTGAATATCCAAAAGGTTTGAACAGAATAATACTACATCAAGGTAAATATAATTTTAATTTTGGACTTTCTAAAAATTGGTATTTTCAAAATGGCAATAAAGAAAATTTAGATTATATTGGCAAATGTTCTTATAATTATTTACGTTACATTTTTGGTAAAAAAAGTTTTAAAAGTAAAGATTATATTTGGACGACATTTTCTGGTTATGAACTTTATATATCTAAAGCCAATAAAAGTTTTTCCAAGAGTAGATTTGTTCCTTGTAATACTAAAGCTACTAATGAATATAAAGATTCCAGTGTAGCAATTTATTTATGTAATCGTTATCCCAATGTAATGTTGCAAGGGTTGTTAAATTCCAAAGGGCTTAATTTTGACGATAAATTATTTGCTTTATCGGAATTACTGCAATTTGTATTTAGAACAGATATACGAAATGTGGATAGTAATAAACCAATTAATGTATTCGTTCCTAACAGACGAATGCGAGAACTGTTTGCAGCTTGGCTTAAAGAAGGTAAAGATGAACAATATTTAACGGAAAAGGTAGCTGCTTAATTTATTTTATTTTCGCAACTCTGTTGAGGATTTTACTAATGTTATTTCCTCAAAATTATGTATAGACTTAGTATTTATGCTACTTTTCAGCACTATCCCTTAAAAGAAATTTATATATAAGCATTAACGTTATATACAAAGCATAAATCCTAACTCTAAATTATAACGTACTACCTTCGATTACATTACTAACCAACAATACAAAATAACCAATAAACTACACTTTCCATGAGTACTACTGGCTTATCTCGGTAGTACTTTTTCTTTCAAACATAAGTATTTATGTTCGAGAGATTTATCCGAAGAACATAGCGATTACCAGAGTGTCAAAAGTTGTAAGTATATACAAATTACGTGGTAAATTACACTGGTATAATTAATATCAAGACTACTACTATCACGGTATTAATGACACGAATGGTAAGCGCAACTTGAAGAACTATTACTAACCGTAATTATCTTGGTATATATTGGTACTGGTAAACCATTACGAATTGCACCGTTCTCGTGATACTTAGTATCACTTCGGTCTCGCTTGCACTCGACACACTACCAATCAAACAGCGACAGTGTACGCTTAGACTGGCATACTCATACACTTACAAGGTTTTTGCTCATATACAAGGCAACAATGTTGCCACGGTCTAAAAAGAGGAATCCGCATACACTGTCTTGTTTTCTTGGGCAATTCAATCTGATTTGAGTTTGTTGGCAATACCGTTTTACAGCTTTTGAGCGATTCAACATTAATAGACCGTGTAGACGTTGTCACGTCTATATATGTAGCTATTATCGTAGTGCTGCTGAATACGACCGGAGCAAAAGAGTTCTTTTATTTAGTAGCTTTACACGAACCTTCGGTTAGCTGCCCTCGTAGGGAGCTTTATTAATTACCGGCTTAATAGAATTGCTCAATTTTCACGGTCTTTTGGTTGTTTAATAGTTACTTGGTGAAAACTTCGCAATTCGTACTTACTGGTTTAAAATGTATTATTCTTCGGCAGGTAATAGAACTAATACAACTTCTATCCTGTTTTGTTTTAAATCATAGATATTATAGATTGACCTTGGTTTATATACGTTGGATTACGTACAACATTAGTATTTATGAAGTTTGTACGTTGTTATGTATAGAGATGGTAATATATAAACTATTTAGCGGTTGAATAGTTGGCTATAAATTTATAGTGATAGTAGTTAATATTATATTCTTGTGATAGCTTTGGATTTTCTGAATCATGAACGATAGATAGTATACAGATTATTACTTGCTGATTAGCAGAACTATTTTTGAGTAAGATGTGTTATAACCTTGCTATGTTATTACTGATTTTTATATTTTGGTATATATTATTACGGTTTTTAACGGCAAATATATTAACATGGTTATATAATTTACTTGTTTTGAATGATGAAAAACTGATACTTAGATTATAAAAAATGCCTGCAATATGCTTGAATACTGGCTTTGTGGCTTATCTGGCTGAATTATTTACAACAAAGCACTTCTCGTCCAATGCCAACGAGTATAAAAAAACAGGCGGAAAATGCTCAAACTCCGCTTGTGGTCTGGCTTTGTAGCTTTAACACGATACTAACAATAATGTTACACTTTGGTATTAAAAACTCTTAAAAACAGCGGCTTTTTAAATATAAGGGTATAGGGCTTTATTATCTTGGCGCATTGTGGCGGCGAGTATTGGCGGCGGTAGTTATTACATTGATATATTTACACTCGGCTACATTTTTAGCAAGTCTATTCTACATTGACACAAAAACCACTTTGAATTACAATAAAAGAAAGATAAAGATTTTTTACACTCAATATTGTAACAAATTAAAATTAAATAAGATTTACCATAAGGGTGGTTATCGGACACTACAATTTATATTATGGTTTGTTTATACAGTAATAGCGTATAAAGATTCTTTTGTCTTATTCGTACTATACATTGATACTGTAATATTAGTACATCATCTAAAATGTTAGTATTAGCTAACCTATCATACAGGGTTACAGCGAATATATGTTCTTATTATAATAATTATACAGTGAATATAATAAAATAACTGTGTGCTGTACGCATACAACGTAAGGGCTGCTATATAGGGGTACTGCTGCGCTGTGGTGCTCGTGTTGTGGTAGTCTTTTTTTATTGCTTTGGCGCATTACAGCTTCTTATATATTGGCTGTTTCTTTTATATGGTTACTGTAAGGTATACAGGGGTAAGTTTATTTAAACCAAAGGGCGGCTCATTATCTGTAAAAGCGGATATAGATTTTGTGAGCCTTCTTGTGGTAATTATTATGTGGCAAAAAATATAACTAAAAAAATTTTTTCTTTTTATTCATAGACAAAAGGAAAGCTACTATGTTATACTATGTAAATGGCGAGGAAAGTTTTCTTTTGCGTCAGTAGAATTAAAATTACAGATGGCTTTATGTTGTACTTGTTAACGTAAACATTGCTTGTATGATATGAGGTTGAAATGCTTGAAACGCAGACAGCAAGCCCACATTTTAACCCTTGACTAATTACAGGCTTTGTGCTAAAGTACTGACAGTATGAGTGTGAAAAGCAATCGCTGACGGCTTTGCCGTAAGAGGAAAGTCCGGGCTCCACAGGGCAGAATGCCGGATAACGTCCGGCGAGGGTGACCTCAGGGATAGTGCCACAGAAATGTGTACCGCCTGCTTCGGCAGGTAAGGGTGGAACGGTGCGGTAAGAGCGCACCAGCGGACGGGTAACCGGCCGGCTAGGTAAACCCCATTCGGAGCAAGACCAAATAGGGAAGGGATGAAGCGGCCCGCTGATCCTTCCGGGTTGTGTCGCTTGAGCCTGCAAGTAATTGCCGGCCTAGATAAATGATTGCTGCCGCTTTGCGGAACAGAACCCGGCTTATTGAGCACTCGTATTAAGAAATTAAAAGGCTGGCAGAAATGCCGGCCTTATTTTTTGCAAATTTTCAGCAGAAATTCAAAATAAGATGTTATAATATATAAGAAATTAAAATTAATGTAAAAAACTATTGGCTAAAGGTTGGGTCTTGACAGTGAAACGGATTTCATTTGTTGTTCCTGTATATAATGAAGAAGAAAATTTACATGAGTTTCATAAAAGGCTGGGCAAAGTTATGAAAGTCCTGCCCTATGATTACGATTTAATTTTTGTTGATGATGGCTCAAGCGACAGCAGCCATTTAATATTAGCAGAACTGGCTGAAAAAGACGAACATGTGCAGGTGTATTTCCTTTCGCGCAATTACGGGCACCAGCTTGCGCTGACCTGCGGGCTTGATAATGCCTGCGGCGACGCTGTTATTACCATGGACGGTGATTTGCAGCATCCGCCCGAACTTGTGCCGGAACTTTTAAAGCTGTGGGAGGACGGTTTTCAGATTGTGCAGACGGTGCGCACGGCAACGGAAGACGCCTCTTTTTTTAAAAACATTACTTCAAAGGCTTATTATAAAATTATTAATTCCATGTCCAAAGTGGAAATTACACCCGGCGGCAGCGATTTCCGCCTGATGGACAAAGTTGCGGTGGAGGCATTCAGGCGTTACCGCGAACGTGCCCGTTTTATCCGCGGCCTGGTTAACACGCTGGGCTTTAAAGTGGCAACTTTTGAATTTACCGCTCCGCCGCGTTTTGCCGGCCATTCCAAATACAATCTGCGCAAAATGCTGCATTTTGCTCTGGACGGCATTACTTCATTTTCCAATCTGCCGTTGCGCTGGGCATTTTATATCGGCATTGTGTTCGGTTTAATGAGTTTTCTGGTAATTTTACACGTTCTTTATGTAAAATATATTGCAGATGATGCAGTGCCCGGCTGGGCAACAATGACGGCCAGCGTACTCTTTCTTGGCGGCATTCAGCTTGTAGGCATCGGTATTTTGGGCGAGTATATAGGCCGCATTTTTGAGGAAGTAAAGCAAAGACCACTGTATATAGTAGGCAGACACCTTGGCAAACGGTAGTTCTGGTTTACAAAAGCGGCATTTTGTGCTATAATTTAGTTGTTTATAAAAGCACAAGGAAGTGATGCGGGTGATAAAAAAAGGGTTCCTTTGTTTGGCATTGACATGTGTATTCTGTTTAGCAAACATGGCAACCGCATTAGCCTCGTTTGAATACGGGGATAATGGTCCGGAAGTCCTGGCTATTCAAAAACGCTTGGTTGAATTGAAGTATGAAATCAAATTGCTTGACGGTGATTTCGGTTCTGAAACGGAAGCCGCTGTCAAACGCTTCCAGGCGGATCAACAGTTAGAAGTTGACGGAATAATCGGTGAAGCTACCTATACGGCTTTGATGCAGAAACCTATGCCTCCTAACCGTTCCGGCAGGAGTGCTACTGTAAGAAACGTTATTCGTGCTGCCTATGGTGTAATCGGTACACCTTATGTTTTCGGCGGAACGAGTGTATATGGCTTCGACTGCTCCGGTTTTACCCAGTATGCTTTCGCGCGTGCAGGCATCAGCCTTCCGCGTACTGCTGATGTGCAGATGTACAGCGGACGCCAGATTAGTGCCAGCCAGCTGCGCCCGGGCGATTTAATCTTCTTCAGCACTTATGAGCCCGGCCCGTCGCACTGCGGTATTTATCTTGGCAACGGACAATTCATCCATGCTGGTTCCAGTACCGGCGTAACGGTATCCTTCGCATTTACCGGCTATTGGGGCGCACGTTATTACGGCGCATGCCGCGTTATTTAAAAACATTAATAAACTATCAATAAAGCAGTGCTTTGTTGGTAGTTTATTTTTTTATAAGTGTTATTATATCTCTGTTTTGTAATATTTTTGTGAAAGCATATTGCAAAAATACCCAAACAGCGCGATTTATTGTATAATAATGCTAATAACAGTTAATGGCGGTGGTAAAGATGGATAAACAAAAAGTTTTGATTGCTGATGACGAAGCGCCGATTAGGGAAGTATTAAAAATTTACTGCGAAAAAGAAGGCTTTGATGTAATAGAAGCTGCCGATGGTGCAGAAGCTATTTTAAAGGTTCAGTCGGAAAAACCGGATATTATCATTCTTGATATTATGATGCCTGTGCTGGACGGACTGGAAGTTTGCAAACAGGTACGCAAAATGAGCGATATTCCTATTATTATGCTGACTGCTAAAGATGATGATGATGACCGTATTTTAGGCCTTGAAATAGGTGCGGACGATTATATTACCAAACCGTTTAATAACCGCGAAGTTATTGCAAGGGTTAAGGCCGTTTTACGCAGAAGCTCTGCCGTAAAGAAAGACGAAGCAGGCGGGCGTTCGCACATTGAATACCGCGGGCTCAGCATTGACATGGAAAAATACCAGGTTATTGCTTTCGGTAAAAAAATGACCTTTACCGCGAAAGAAATGGAACTCTTGTGGTGCCTGGCATCCAATCCCGGCAAGGCTTTTTCGCGCAACCAGCTTCTGGAAACAATTTGGGGCTATTCCTATTACGGCGATACACGTACGGTTGACACGCATATTAAACGTATCAGGCAAAAACTTAATATTCCTTCCGATTCCGATTGGGATATTACAACCATTTGGGGCGTAGGTTACAAATTTGAGGTTAAAGATAAAAAATGAATAAATCTCTGAGTACAAGGCTGATGTACAGCTTCATGGCTCTGATAATGGTTATAGTAGTCGGCGTTACGGCAGGTATTTCCTATCTTATCGCCGATTATTTTTTTAAAACCAACGAGCAGGAGCTGGCAGAAAAAGGCAATGAAATGGCCGCTACGGTAGAATATTTTATGGGATTTTCCAACAGCATGGAAATGCTGAACCGTTATGTGTTTGCCGTAGACAGGCTTGTTGGCGCCAGAATATGGCTGTTTGACGATAAGTTTGAGCTTCTGGCCGCGTCCGACATCAATACAGATTATAAACAGGACGGCACACGCCCCGGCATTAAGGATTTAACCATGCTGGAAGGTTCTGTTGCCGAAATTGCCAGGGAAATAAAAAGCGGCAAGCTGGATACCAAAGTAATAACAATTTTAAAGGATGTATACAGCGGTAAATCCGTTCAGTCGCAAATTTATCATCCGTATTACAAAGAACAGGTAATGCTGGTAGGCGTTCCTTACGGCAAGCCCGGGCAGGCACGCGGGGCAATTTTGCTGGCGCAGCCTTTAAGCGGGTTCGACAGCTTTTTGCGTGACATTTACATATACACTTCTATCGTTGCTATTTTGGCACTTATTTTAAGTATGTTCATGGTGCGCAGCCTGGCTAGAACCATTATCAAGCCGCTGGTTTCCATGAAAGACAGCGCCATGGCCATTGCTGCCGGCGACTATACACGCAAGGTTAACGTGCACGGGCAGGATGAAGTGGCGCAGCTCGGCAAGGCGCTTAATGCCCTCGGCAACGATTTGAGTGCGTTTGTTGCCAAAACGGAACGCGCCGAAAAAATACGCCGCGATTTTGTTGCCAATGTATCGCACGAACTGCGCACGCCGCTGACCATTATCCGCGGATATAACGAGGCGATAAGCGACGGCACTGTTACCGACAAGGACATGATTCAGCGTTACCGCCTTTTGATTAACGAAGAAACAATGCGTCTGGAGCGCATGATAAGGGAACTGTTGGATATCAGCCGCATGCAGGCTGCCGATGAACTTGCGCCTGCCAAAATGCAGCCGCTGCCTTTGGGTGCCATTGTGCGCAATGTAGCGGAAAAGCTTATGGTGAACGCCGTTGAAAGAAACGTTAAGCTGCTGGTGCATGTTGATGAAAAAATACAAATTATGGGCCAGGGCGACCAGATGGTGCAGCTTGTGCTGATTATCGGCGACAACGCATTAAAGTATACGCCGGAAAATGGCACGGTTACGTTTGTAACTGAACTGCAGCAGGATGGCAGCGTGAAAATGACCATTTCCGACCAGGGACCGGGCATACCGGAAGAAGATTTGCCCTTTATCTGGGAACGCTTTTACAAAGTTGATAAATCACATTCGCGCAACGTGCCCGGAACAGGGCTTGGCCTTGCCATTGCCAGGGAAATTATCCGTATGCACGGCGCCAAAGTGCAGGTATTCAGCAAACTTGGCGAAGGCACGCGTTTTGAAATTACATTCCCTAAAGATAAAGTTATTTCGGAGTGATTGGAGGGGTAAAATTGAAACTTGCATTATTGCAGATGGAAGTTTTGGAAAAAAATAAAGCAGGCAATGTGGAAAAAGCCTGCCATTTGTTAAAGCAGGCCGCGCCGCAGGCAGATATTGCCGTGCTGCCGGAAATATGGACAACGGGTTATTCGCTGGGGCATTTAAGTAAAGAAGCGGAATATCTTAACGGGCCTGTAATTGAAGAAATCAGGCGAATTGCCGCCGCAAACTGCTGCGCCGTTGTTGCAGGTTCAATTCCTCTGCGCAAGGGCGACGGCAATGTTTATAACACTACCGTTGTTATAGATAAAAACGGAGAGATTGTTTTCTGTTACAGCAAACTGCATTTGTTCAGCATGTTTAATGAACAGCGTTTCTTTAAGCCGGGCAGTGATTTTAGCGTGTATGAACTGGATGGCGTAGCCTGCGCTTCAACAATTTGCTATGATTTGCGCTTTCCGGAATTATACCGCCATATGGCCATGCAGGGCGCAAAAATAATTTTTGTTCCGGCAGAATGGCCTAAAATACGCGGCGCTATCTGGGATTTGTTCCTGCGTGCAAGGGCACTGGAGAACCATACCTTTATTGTCGGCGTAAATTGCGCCGGTAAATTTCATGACCAGAAATTTTACGGACATTCTTCGGTAATAGACCCGTTCGGCAAAGTGCTTGCCGTTGGCGGCGAAGAAGAAGAAATTATTTACTGCGACATTGACCTGGCGCAGGTAGATAAAGCCAATGAATATATGAATGTTTTGAAAGATGTTAGGCCGGAGCTGATAAAATGAAGTACAGAATTTTGAGCATGCTGCTGTGCCTGTGCTTTTTTGCGGCCGGGCATGGCTGGGCAGCGCCTGCTTTTGAACCTAAAGACTGCCCGAAAGATTTAAAATATATTTTGGGAATGTATTACGGCAACGGCGAAATGTTTTTGCTGCGCGAAAATAACGGAGAAGTTGAGCTGGTTTACCGTTTCGGGCAGAATGATTATACTTTTGCCGGCAGTAATGTTTATCCGCTTTATAAGGAACATTTCGATTCGTATACCATAAATGAAAGCGGGCCGCTAAATCATTTGGATGCCGCAGTACGTATTGAACGCAGCCGCGAAGGCTACGGTGTAAGCTGCAGTGTTGGCGGCAACCGTTACAGCCGCCGCTTTTTTGCCGGTGAAAACGGCAGGCCGTTCCGCTTTGCACCTGCAAATGACTGGCAGGCATTAAAAACTGCGGCAGACGATGCCGTAATGCCGGCGCAGCTTGGCGCCGGGCAGCAGGCACAGCTTGTTGATTTGGCACAGGCAGTACCGGGGCTTAAATTTGATTTGCGTTATGCGCAGGCAGATAACTGTTTTGGCCAGGCGCTTACCGATGACCAGCGTGCGTTTTTGGATGCAGACGCTGCACAGGCATTGGCGCAGGCACAGCAATATTTAAAAACCTATGGCTACGGTATTCTGGTATGGGAGGCTTACCGCCCGTGGTCGGTTTCCAAACTTGCCTATGACGCCCTGCCGGCAGATAAAAAATCCATGCTGCCCGCGCCGGAGATTGGTTTCAGCCATAATACCGGGCGCAGCATTGATGTAAGCCTGTATCTTTTAGCAAACGGCGAAAATGCCGGTATGATCAGCGGATTTGATGAACCCTCCGTGCGTCAGTACGCATCTTTTGCAGGCGGCACAACACTTGAACGCTACCGCCGTGATTTGCTGCGCAGCGCCATGCAGATGGCAGGCTTTACGGCAAGTGAAACAGAGTGGTGGCACTTTGATTACGGAGATATCAAAGGATTTGCACATTTGAATGTAAAACCGCAGTAACAGGCATTTACAGTATCTGTAAATGTGTTATAATATTTACGAAAAAACATAATTAATTATGAGGTGACATATAATGAACGTTTATGATTGCGCTAACGAACTGGCTAAAGCATTAAAAGAAAGCCATGAATTTAAAAAATTACAGGAAGCAAGAGTTGTCCTTAAAAAAGATGCTCAGGCTGAAGAACTTGCCAATGATTTTATTAAATTAAGCTCTGAAATTGAACTTGCCAAATATCAGAAACAGGAAGTTGATAAAGAAAAAGAAGAAAAGCTGCAAAAACTTTCCTCTTTATTAAGCCTGAACCCGACAGCCATGGAATATCTGCATGCGTTTATGCGCTTCCAGATGATGATGGCCGATATTACCAAAACGATTAATGACGTTGTAAAGGAAGCTGTCGGTGAATAATTCCGTTAATCTGTTAGCAGAAGTTTTAAAAGAAAAAATGCCCGGCAGGGTTTATTGCTGCGAACCAATGAGCAGGCATACTTCGTTTAAAATCGGCGGCCCGGCAGATGTCCTTGTGCAGCCGGAAAATTCGGAGGGGCTTGCTTTTGCCCTTGCAGCTGCCAAAGATTACGAAGTGCCGGTAACAATTCTCGGTAACGGCTCCAACGTGCTTGTGCGCGACAAGGGCATCCGCGGGCTGGTTATTCAGCTTGGCAATGCACTTAAAAGTTTCCGCCGTGACGGTAACAGGCTGTTCTTCGGTTCCGGTTATTCGCTGGCTTTGGCATCACGCAAAGCGTGGGAATGCGGTTTAAGCGGCATGGAATTTGCCGTGGGCATTCCGGGAAGCATTGGCGGCGCCGTTTACATGAATGCCGGTGCGTATAACGGTGAAATGAAATGCGTAGTTGAAAGCGTAGCCGTTATGGATATGAACGGCAGGGAGTTTGTGCTTACCGCTGCGGATTTGCAGTTTGGCTACCGCAAAACAAGTTTGCAGGAAAGCGGCTATATTATTACCGAAGTTTGCCTGAACATGCAGCCCGGCGACAAAGACGCCATTAAAACCATGATGGACGATTTCAGCAGCAGGCGCATCAGCAAGCAGCCGCTGGAAATGCCAAGTGCCGGCAGTATGTTTAAGCGCCCGCCGGGGTATTTTGCCGGAACGCTTATTGAAGAAGCCGGATTGAAAGGCTATAAGGTTGGCGGCGCGCAGGTTTCTCCCAAGCATGCAGGTTTTGTTGTAAACTGCGGCAACGCCACGGCGGCAGATGTTTTGCAGCTGATAGCGGACGTGCGCAGAGTAATTATGGAAAAAGCCGGTGTGGAACTTCATCCGGAAGTGCTGGTTATCGGCGAAGAATAAAAAATTTTTCAAAGAGCGGCTGCAAAGCCGTTCTTTTTTATACAGGGCAGTGTTATTGTAGTTGCCCGCTTGTATATGTTATAATAAGCTATCACAGAAAGAGGTATTTTATAAAGAATGGATAATGTTTACGATTTAGTGGAAGATTTTTACGGGCATGACCCGGGCTGGAATTTTCTGCTCCGTCGGGAATACGCCGAGGGCTTTCTGCGTATAGAAGCATGGCATGGAAAAACGCCGGAAGAATTGTATGATATATGGGACCAGCTGACAATGCTGTGCCTTTACCTTGGTAATACGGAACTTATGCTTGGCGATATGAGCGCGGATGATTTTGTGGACTGCATTGCATGGTGCGGCCGCAACGTATCCGAATTTGACGCCGATTATGAGCATACAAAATATTTTCTGGATACCTGCGTGAGGCTGTACGCCTATTTGCAGAAGAAAAATGTAATTTCTGACGCCGGTGCTCCGCTTGAAGCGGAAGAAAAACTGCTGGCAGGCGGAAAAATGAATATTGTGAATCCGGACGGAAGTTTTACTGATGAAAATAAAGACCGCCGCCTGTTTACGGTGCCGGATGCTTCCAATAAAATATTTTTAAATGTAAATGAACGGATGCAGGAGATTTATGCGGCAATGCATGAATTTTTTACTGAAAGCAGGTTCAGCGTTGATTTGGAACGCGCTTCCGTGCTGTATCATGGAATTTTTGGCAATGCTATTAACGAATCGGCAAAAAGCAGGCAGGAAGCCTTTAATTCATTTTGGGATTATTTTTTGCTTGATTACCGTTTGATGCTGCGAGATATGCACCCGCTGGAATATTTTTATGAAACTGTATGCAGCAGTGACAGCCGTTATTACGATGCAGGCTTTGCCAAGCGCAACAGCGATATTTTAAAGGAAATTATTTCCGCGCGCCTGGTGCTGTTTACCGTGGAAGGTTTTGGCGAAGAAGGCATGTATTTATGCCGCGATTTTCTTACAAACGAAACTTACCAGCTTAATTTGCCGTTAACCGAAGATATTGATACAACGGATATGCTGTTTATCGGGCATTTGTTTTACAACGATAATATGCTTACCGAAAATATGCGCGGCTACAAGATAGACAATATAAACGCTTTATGCCTGCGCGATACTTTAAAACGCGCTTATAAATGGGTAAGCGTACAGCAGAAGGAACCGGACTGGCAGTGGTTCAGCGAATATTATCCCATGGTGCTGCGCAATATGCTGTTTTTATATGCGGCAGGCATTGCGCATAAAAACTTTAACAACTATACTGAACATACCGCATTTGCGGCAGCGCCGTACAGTGATGAAACGCTGGTTGCCGGTATTTTAAAAAATATTATGCTGAAAAATTATTTTGCGCTTGCGGATGTGCGGCTGGCAACGCAGATGTGGTGCGATTTGCAGGCTGTGGGTGCAGATTTGGCTGCTTACAGCGAAACGGTATGGGCAGCAGGCATAATTTATACATTTGTAAAACTTAACGGTGCCTATACTTTCTTTGATGAACGCATTGCCGGTTTTTGCGGAACGGAAGTGGCTGCCATGCAAAAGGCTTCCGAAACGATATGCGAAGTGCTGCAAATAGAGAAGCATGACCCGCGTTACAGCAACGAAGAAGGCATTTTGGCAATGCTCATGAGTGCTTACATGTAAAGGAGAACTTTATGAAATGTAATTTTTGCGGCAGGGAAGTGCCTAAAGGCACTGAAGAATGCCCATATTGCCATTACAGATTCGAGCAGGAAGCAACGATACTTAATCCGCGTGAGCGTGATGAGTTTGAAGGCGTAACCATTGACGAAAGCGGTTATGAAGAAAACGCTGCCGGAAATAATGGCACAAGAAGCCCCGAATACAGGCAGACTTACGAATACCGCAGCGAAGAATACAGCGGTGCGCGCAGCGGCAGAGGCCCTAAAATTTACGTTAAAAACCTTGGCTGCGGCGGTGGGCTGCTTACCGCTTTGCTGGTTATCTGCGTACTGATTGGTTTGTTTATTTTCTTTATGCCGCTGTTTGTTATAATAGCAGGCATAGGCCTGATTTATTATTTCATCAGCAGCTTTTTAGGATGATAACAAAAAAACTGCGCTTCAATCCGTATAAAACGGAATGAAGTGCAGTTTTTGTTTTGCGCGTAAGTTTTACAAAATTTCGTCGCGGACAAGCTGGTTAATCATTTTTTGTTTGCCCAGAACCCATAATAAATCGCCTTTTTCGAACACAAGCGAAATATTGGGGTTTACTATGGTATAGCTGCCGCGTTCAAGCCCTATTACAAGGCAGTGCCATTTATTGCGGATATTGGTAGATTTTATAGACTTGCCAAGCAGCGGTGAATGTTTGTCAACCGTAATGGCGCAGGGCATGAATGCAATATCGTGGCGGCCTTCAGCTTCGTTAACAAGCATAAACTGGCGCATGCTTACTGGAGAATCGAGCATGGTAAGGCCAAGATTTTTATTTTTTATGGCGGCATTTAAAAGTTTAAAATGCGCTTTAGTGCCGATAATTAAAAGTTTTGTTCCGGCGGTGATTGTAAAGCTGCCGCCCGGCATATCGTAAATTTGTTTGGGCGTTGCCGCCTGCAAAACATTACAGCCGTAAGATTCGCGCAGGGCGAGGTTTAACAGTGTTTGCCCAACGGTAACAGAGCCTTCTTCAACTTTGTAGTGCGCTAACTGCAAATCTTCGTCAAACCAGCCGTAAGGAGTGTGTTCGCCCGATTCTTTTAAAGCCTGGCGGTGTTTTAACATATGGCGCTCGTTAAGGTTAACCAGAAAGCGCGATTCCATCCGCAGGTATTCGCCCATCAGCCAGTCGGAAGAGGAAATAAAGTAAGCCGTAATTAAAGTTGCGGCGGCGGCAAAAAATTCAGACAGGTTTAAAATCCAGGCAAATACAAAGAAGATAAAGCCTGCGGCAGCAATAATTTTTAATAGGATGAGCACCATAAGCGGAATATGGTTGCTGCGTTTTTCAAACCACAGTACGGAAAACAGTTCCGAGCGCCTGGTGCGGTTAACGAGGATAGCACGCAAAAACGGTGCCGCTATAATAAAGGTAAGTACGGCGGGAATAATATCTGCGTAAGGCAGTTTTAAACTATCGCGCAGGTAACCGCTTAAATAATATTCCGCAAACAGCGCTATCGCCGTCAGCAGTGTTGTAAAAATCAGCATGCGCGTAAAATATTCTCGCAAAAAATTGCTCCAGTCCGTGGTGGCTCTGGTACTGATATTTTTTTCGGTGTAACGGTCAAGCCAGTCGTTAACACGCTGCGGCAGCAGGCTGCGGATAATTTTATAAGCCGGGTCGGCAGCCATAATGCAGAACGGCGTGGTAAAAGTCGTCATAACGGATACGGCAACGATGATAGGATAAATAAAATCGCTGATAACGCCGAGGCTCATGCCCAAAGAAGCAATAATGAAAGAAAATTCACCAATCTGCGCCAGGCTGAAACCGCATAAAATTGAAGTTTGCAGGTTTTGCCCGGAAAGCAGTACGCCGCCGGCGGAAAAAATAAGTTTGCCGGCAATGGTAACGATAATAAGCACGATAATGGGGAGCCAGTATTCCACAAGCAGTGCCGGGTCTACCAGCATGCCGACGGAAACGAAGAACACTGCACCGAAAATATCTTTTACAGGGGTGAAAAGGTGCTCGATTTTTTCGGAGTTCGGCGCTTCGGCAATAAGCGAACCCATTATAAATGCGCCAAGCGCAGCGGAAAAGCCGAGATGCGTTGCCAGAACAACCATGCCGAGGCAAAGGCCGATGGAAGTAACGAGCATCGTTTCGTTGTTCATCAGTTTCAGTGAGCGTTTATAAAAGGTAGGAACAAGGTATATGCCAAGCACAAACCACAATACCAGAAAGAACAGCAGGCGCATAACGCTGGCCAAAAGCTCTGTGCCGGAAATGCCTGCGGAGGCAGCAAGCGTGGAAAGCAGAACCATCATGATAATACCGGCAATGTCTTCTACAATTAATATGCCAAAAACCATTTCGGTAAAGCGTTTGCCCTTCATTTTTAAATCTTCAAAGGCTTTTATAATGATGGTTGTGGATGACATGGAAAGCATGCCGCCTAAAAACAGGCTGTTCATGTGGCTCCAGCCCATAAGCGTGCCCGCGCCGTAGCCAAGTGAAAGCAGGCCGGCGATTTCCACTATGGTTGCAATAAAGGCGGTATTGCCAACTTGTTTCAGCTTATTGAAACTGAATTCCAGCCCAAGCGAAAACATTAAAAAGATAATGCCTATTTCCGACCAGGTGTGGATGTTGTTAAAATCCGTAACCGTCGGGAAAAAGGAAAAATGCGGGCCGGTAATGAAACCGGCAACGATGTATCCGAGTACAAGCGGTTGATTGAGCTTTTTAAAAAGAATGGTAGTAATGCCTGCTACCAGCAAAATCATAGCGAGGTCGGAAACGATTGGTGGTAAATGCGCCATCTAAGGTTCCTCCTTACTTTTGTAAAATAAGATAAGCGACAAATAAAAAGAAATGTTGTATAATAAAATAGGTTTAATGTTTATAAACGGCAGTAAAAAATGCCGCTATATTATTATACAATGACACAGTGCTTTTTAACAAGGCATACTGTTTGCAAAATATTTGAAAATACGGAGGCAAAGCATGAATACAGATTTGATTTTGATTAACGGCGATATAGTTGACCGTAAAGAAGGGCTTATTGAATACTGCGACCGCGGGCATCAGTTTGGCGACGGTGTTTTTGAAATTGTGCCGGTTTATAACGGCAAGGTTTTTGGCATGATTCCGCATATGGAAAACCTTTTTACTTCCGTAACGCGTTTAAAAATACCTGCCGTTTATATGGTGGAAGAACTGGTTGAGTTTCATGAAGCGTTAATAAAAGCCACCGGTATGGAAAACGGCGAAATTTATACGCAGGTTACACGCGGCAGTGCGCCGTTCGGGCTGGCTTTTCCGGAAATGAGCGTGCCGCAGCTTGTAATGCAGCCTGTTTTTACAGACCGCTCTCAGCTTGCGGAGGCGCAGCAGAAGGGTGTAAAGCTCATTACCGAAAAAGACCTGCGCTGGCAGCATTGCGACGTTAATACCTTAAACCGCCTGCCGGAGGTAATGGCACGCCAGAAAGCCGCTATCAGCGGTGCGTTTGACGCTTTGTTTGTGCGCGACGGAAAAATTACCGAAACCACCGAAAGCAGCTTTATGCTTGTAAAAGATGAAGTTTTGTGGACGGCTCCCGAAAACGAAAACATTCATAAAAATATTACGCGTAAAGTAATTAAAGAACGCCTGGCGCTTGATTTGGGCATGCCGGTTGTAGAGAAAAATTTTGACGTGGATTTTGCGTTAAAAGCAGAAGAAGCCTTTATCTGCGGGCCGCGCTGCGAAATTGTGCCCGTAGTTAAAATAGACCGCAAACTGCTGAACGGCGGTGAGGTGGGCAAAGTAGTGCCGCAGCTTTTAGAGGCTTATAAAAATTTTGTTGCTAAAGAATGCCCGGCAAGGTAATTAATTATGGATAAAACTTTAGTGCGCGGGGCAATGCTTATTGCTCTGACGGTTGTTTTGCAGTCGCTGCGCCTTTTTATACCGCTGCCGCCAATGGCAAGCATGTTTTTTATAGGTACGCTTGTTAATATGATGCTTGCCGTTACAGTGCGCTTTGCTGGTTTAAAACCGGCGCTGCTGGCAGTTGTGCTGCTTCCGTTTTTTGCATATTTGCAGGGGCA
>ULQH01015797.1_pt1 | contig 26194 bp, 18 predicted proteins | sample 1954381 | NCBI WGS metagenome assembly ULQH01 (sample SAMEA4835653, study PRJEB28245) | human gut metagenome | biome: gut microbiome; material: fecal sample | place: Denmark | collected 2008
ATCGTAATAAAGATATAACTTATTGAGAAATAGTGCTATACAAATCGATTTTCGGTTACTGGTGGAGATGGCCGATGTATCTTTTCAGTTCCCCGATATTTTTTTCCATTCCCCACAAACCGAAACTTAATTCCTTGGGCGATACCCATTCATTGAAGTGCAGGCACAGCAATTGCAGCAATCGCATATCTTTCCCTTTCAGTTTATGACTTTTGTTTCCTATGGTCAATACTCCGTTTCTCTGGTTGTAAGTGGTGATGGCCGATAGTTTATATCGCGGGTTTTCACCTGTCTGGGAGTAATTGCGTTTGGCTATGTTTCTGAGTTTGGCCAGGAAGACTTCGCGGTCGGTATCTTTACCGATATGGTCCATGACTCCCAGTTCAATGGTGGTGATCACGGTTGCCGGATCGGTATGCGAACTATAGACGATAACCGGATACTGTTTTACTTCGGTGATAATCTGCCGGATGAGGTCGATTCCGTTCTTGCTGCCTTCAAGGTCCAGGTCGACCAATAACAGATCCGGCCTTCGGGTATGGAATAACTTCCAGGCCTCTTCAACATTTGTCGTCAATTCGACCAGAAAGCCGGCCTGATCCAGGAAAACCTTGGTCATACGCCCGAAATCGAGGTCGTCTTCTACATATAAAATCCGTATCACACTCATATTCTTTCATTATTATATCGTTAGCCCCTCTTCTCCAACTTATCCTCTTTTCGCCTCTTGCCTCTAGCCTTTAGCTTTTCGCTTCTAGCTTCTAGCCTTTAGCTTCTAGCCTTTCGCCTTTTCGCTTTTCTCTGCGGTATTTCGATGATAAATTCTGTTCCCTGCTTTCCGTCACTGTTCACCTGAATATGTCCGTGGTGGGCTTTTACGACTGCTGCCACATAACAGAGTCCCAGTCCGAATCCTTTCCGTTGTTTATCTCCTTTATAACGTTGTCCCCGTTTGTATTCCTGAAAAATGAATTTTTGTTCTTCGGGTGGTATGCCGTAACCATCGTCTTGTACTGTCAATATCCATTTTTTTGCCTCCCGGCGGCAACCTATCCGAATACGGACTTTTGTTCCTGAATATTTAATCGCATTTCCTAATAAGTTTCCCAAGGCACTATATAAAAGTAAAGGATCGACCTGTGCAAGGGGGACGGTAGGAGAAATTTCTGTTTGTATATCGATTTGTTTGCCGATGCTATTGTTTTGCCTGTATTCCGTTGTGATTTGTGTTAACAATTCCCGGATATCGGTCGGTTGTATACAGGCTTTCAGACCGTAGGCATCGACAGAAAAGGTCAGTAGATTTTCGATATCTTCCAAAGTTTTATCGGTCCATTGTTTACATCGTTTATAGGTTTCGTTCAGGGAGATGGCGGTTTTGTCCTGCTGGTCGGACAAAAGATTTTCCAACTGGCATTTTATATTCAGTATCGGCCGGCGTAGGTTATGGACCAGAGTATGCGTAAATGCTTTTTGATTATCCCGTAGTTTTTTTTCATTTTTCAATAGCCGATAAAGAAGATAAGTCAGACAAATAATCAGGATAAAGAGCAGGATAGAAGTAAGAATACGTTCCAGGGCTAGTTTGAAAAATAAAATCAGGGGGAAATTGAATTCTGCTTTTTGCTACTGTTTCGATTAGGTTGTTTGAGAAAATATGCTGAAATTTGTTTTGGAAAGTTAAGTAAAATATGTGATATGTGCAAAATATTTTTTACCGGTTTATTTTTTATCCTTTGGGGTGTGGATCAGAATTCTGATCCGGTAATGGTATTAAATCGCTTCGGGATGATGGATATTGGGGTTGCCGATGAGTGTGGCTCCACCCTGTATTTTGGCCGATCGGATGAAGTACCGGGAAATGTTTTTCAGTATTGCAGTAATTTGATTGTATTCGACCGGCAAGGAGGAATCCTTGAATCCTATAGACTGGACACCGATTTAATAGCCCTTTGTTATGCTCCGGACGAACAAAGGTGGTATGGCAAACGGTTACCGGCCGGAGATCACCCCGATGTTTCTGTGTTTATCCCAATCGATAAATAAAGACTGACATGAGAGGTGGTGCTATGCGATCGATTTTAATAATCGGAACACTTACTTTGGTTGGTATTGCAGGACTTTGGTTCTTGTTCGGAGACTCTACGGAAGTGTTTGAATTATTATATTCATCACCGACTACTATTCGAATAGAAGGGGATACTATCGACCTGGATATTGTGAGGTATGGCGAAAAGAAACAGATTTCTTTCCGGATCTGTAATACGGGCGAGGTTCCCTTATTGATCCGTGATGTGCGGCCTTCTTGCGGCTGTACTGAAGTTCGATGGGAAAAGCGTCCGGTACAACCCGGAGAAGAAACGTTGATTTTCGTCACTTTTGAACCGAATTCTTTGGGTCGGTTTATGAAATCGATTGAGGTATTGTGCAATATCGAACGGTGTTTTTGTATATTACACATTATGGGAACGGTATCGGTTAATTGAGTTTGAAAATTAATTTTGAGATAGAAAATCAGACAGATATTTGGCTGATAGTTGTATTGTTTTATCTTTTAATAAATTTATAAAAATTATATCATGATTAAAAAGATTATTATTTTAGAGGTATTAGTATTCGTATTGATTCTTTTAACTAATTCATTTATTGATAAAAATTCGAAAATGAATATTAGTTTTAATCAAATAGAAGCTTTAGCGCAGGGTGAAACGAAAAATTGCCCACCCCAAAAATGTAATGATGGGGGATGTGGATCATCAAGTTGCTCTTTGGGGCAAAGTTATCCTGGAGGGTTAGGTTCTACTCATTCAGTAACGGCGCAATCCGGGTACTTTGCCTGTTGTATCAAAGATAAATGGGGTAATATTTCTGCTGTTTCTTATCCTAACTCATGTTGTCCTGGCTATTGATTATGGGATCTTTGATTTTAAATTTGGAATATGGAGAAATTATATTGATGGGTATTGCTATAATTATTATAGTCGTCGCCATAATTTGTATAATTAGGTTGGAAAATAAAGGGGGCTGTTCCAAAAGTTAAAATATCCTTTTATAGAATTGGATATTTGATTTCAGTCTCTAATAGGGCTACAAATGAATCGAGGGTGCCAAATACTTTTTGGGTACCCTCTTAATACATTTTTAATATGAAAAATATTTATATATTGTGTTTTATAATTTTAATGGGTTGTAAAAGCACTGAAACCTATACCGATTCTATTGAGAGAATTTTGATAAAGCCGGAACAAGGAATGGAGATCCTTTTATCTCAATTGGTAGATACATTGACATTTGTTTCTTTAGAGACCACACTTAATTCATTGTTAGTTCAAATAGATAAATTAGAATATGATCGAGGTAAATATTTTATATTGGACCGATATCAGCATTCGGTGCTAATATTCGATTCATTGGGAGGATTTATAAATAAAATTGGGCAGAAAGGACGTGCTCCGGGAGAATTCGAATTTTTAGAATGTTTTACTTTAGATACTGAAAATCAATATGTCATAACTACAGATAATTTTAAGAATTTGAAATACTTTAGTTATGAAGGAAAATATATAAAGTCAGTTCCTTTAGAATTGTTTTACAAAGATTTGATTGTTACCTCTGGAGGTGATTTAGCTTTTCATACTTCAAAAATGATCAATTATGAGTATAAAAAGAATTTTCTGGGAAAAATAACAGTAAAAAAATCCTGTTTCAATTTGCATATTCAAACCGGATCTGAATTTGTTAAATATTTTTCATACAGTGATAAAATATTCGATAATGGAAAAATGTATCAGGATATTTCCTATCCTTTTTCTAAATACAATCATTTCATCAGATACATTTATCCTTTTAACGATACCATATTTCAGATCATTGATCATAAACCGCACCCTTTATATTATATTGATTTCGAAGATAAAAAAAGTAAAGAGGATTTAATAGCGATGAATGGTGAAGAGGTGGAAGAATTTTATAAAAAAAATAAAGATTGTGCCTATTTCGTGAATAATTTTATTGAAACGGATGAATTTATGAAAATCGATTATTTTTTCGGTAACAAATTATACTCGACAATTATTCGTAAGGGGGTGAATCATAGTATTATGACCGGAGCGTTGAAGAATGATTTTTTTGGTATCGATCTTTTCTTCCAATCGGTGATAAACAACGAATTTGTTTCGTATTTTTCTCCCTTACTCATAAAGAAGTTGGTTGAAGAGGAACCTAGTAATGAATACATTACTTTTTTTCGTGAGCATGGTTTATTGGATGTCAATGAAGATAATAATCCTATTGTTATGAAATGTAAATTTAAAAAAAATGAGGGTATTGATCAATGAAGAGGATTAGTCTGAAAAAGATAATTATAATGATTATAATAATATTATCTGTCATGGGATATAATTATTATGTAGTAAATAAGTATGTTAATGCTATTAATGTGATGCATCAAAAGTTATTGTCTATGGCTAGTTCGTATTATACGGTAAAACAAAACCTGATCAAAATAGCTGCGAATACTAAGGTAAATTTAAGCTCAAAAGAAAATGAAAAATTGAAAAAGCTTCTCATGTCTCTGGGAAATTTAAATAAGTCGTTGATTATATTCAGATTTTATGATTCAAGTTGTAATCCATGTATTGAGAGAGAGTTGTTAAATTTGGTCAATTTCAAAGTTTCTCATCCAAAAACAGACATTATAATTGGGGCCAATTTGGATGAGAAAAAGATTAGAAGCAAAATATTGAGTATAGGTTTGGAGGCAAAAATTGTTGTGCTATGTGAGGATGACAAATTATTGCCGTTTGAAAAAGATGAAGAATTTTATATTTGTTTGATTGACGAAAACTTTAATGTTTCTAATCTTTTTTTCCCGATGCAAAATGACAATAATTTTTCAATTTCATATTTTGATAGTTTAAAAGATATTTTGTAGAATAGGAAAATGGTTTTGTTGACATTCTTGATTATTATTTCTTGTGAATTGATAAAATATGATTAAAAGTATTTTAAAATTACTATTTATTGTATGCATGTATTCATGTCAAAAGTTTTCGGTTTCTCCTGTGATAACAATCAAAGTTCCTGAAATAGCTAATGATGTATGGATGACGATGAGCGAAATCGTGGACACTGCGATTTATATCCCTTTGGAAACGACGGACGAATGTTTGATTGACGCTTCGATGTTCCGACGCATGGAGTATTATAAAGGAAAATTTTATTGTTTTGTATTTACAGGAGGGTTGTATATTTTTGACCGGAATGGTAGATTCCAAAAATTGATTCCGATAGGCCGTGCACCTGGAGAATTAAATGTTTGTAATTCTCATAAAGCGTTTTTGATTGATAAGAAAAATGATCGGTTGGTATTTCCGGGTTGGTATAAATTTTATTATTACGATTTGGAAGGGAATTACATCGAAAGCCGGAATCTGAAATCGAAGTTGGTTCCTGCTCAGGCTGCCTTGGAGAACGGTGAGTGGTGGTTTTATTTTTTCGGAAGTGCTTCTTTTAATAAAGGCGATGCCAGTCATTACTACCGGTATGATTTTGATGAGGGAATAAAGGAAGGATTTATGCCTGCAAGTCCATTAAACCGCTACGCAGAAGGAGGATTTGGATATGGAGTGGATAGTTTAGTATTGGCTTATTCTCCTTTAGTGAGTGATACCATTTATCAGATTAACAAGGGACATTTCTGTCCTGCTTTTTATGTCGATTTTGGGAAAGATAAATATGTTTTGGGGAATGATTACATACAGCATAATATAAAAAATCTGAGATCGAAGACCGGTATTATTACAGAGGTCGTTGCTGGGGATGATGTTATTTATTTCGTTTTTGTACGTAAAGGTTATAGTCAGGAGGCTTACTTCTATAGAAGAACAGGAGAAGTAATTACGGGAGCGAAGCATAAAGAAGAGGATATATTTGTACCCTTCGGTTCAACATTAACTTATACGGACGGTTACTTCGTTGCTTGGGAAAATGCTTATATTTTTACCCAATGGGCTCCAGATATAGCTGCAAGATTGAATGTGAAAGAATCGGATAATCCGGTCATTGTTCTTTATCGTTTGAAAAAATAAAAATCTCGTAGCATATGAGAATAAACCGAATTATAAAATCGATCATGAAGTATATTTTGAAAATCCTGCTATTTCTTATCATTTGTGATGCATGCAAGCGTTCAGATATCGATGTTTTCGATATTGTCGAGGAAATCACTGACTACGACAGTGTTTATTCTGATAAGAATGACGTTTTTAATAGAATAACTGATATGGCGATTTTGGACAGTGTCTTGATAACTAAGCATATGAATGACACATATCATTTTTCATTTATTGATGTCAATGGGAAGAAGATCATAAAAAGATTAGGAAAAAGAGGACGAGGTCCTGGTGAATATCTTCAAATAGGAACTGGATTTACGGTTTGTGGGTCAAAATTGGTTTTTTTGGATGCTATGCAGAAAGAAATAAATTATGTTTCGATTTCTGATGTGATTGAGAATAAAATTCCTTACCATATAGAGAAAGAAGCTTATCCATATACGGTGGATTTTAGGCCCAGGCATATGGATGTAATCAATCACGTAAAAGTTGCAGTTGGATCGTTTAAAGAAGGGTACTTTGGTTTGCTTGATTCAAGTAATAATATACTCGGTTGTTTTTTCGATTATCCTTTTGCTTATGAAGGAGTGGAAGGAATATATAGAGGGAGTGTATACCAAACAAAAATTAGTTCAAATGATATTCAGAATAAATTTGTTATTTTAACCTTAGCATCCGATGTTTTTGAGATTTATCAAATTGAAGGAAAAGATATCCATCGTATATTTCTTAATCCATATAATCACATCCCTCTTATTCGTGAAAGAGCAGGACGCTATGGAATCAGAATAAATGAAAGTATAGCCGGCCTGATGAAGATGGCTGTTTCTGATGAAATGATTTGTTTTACTTATTCTGCAGAAAGTTATGCGAAAGCTAATAAAGCCGGATTTATTTCAAATGAAATTCTTTGTTTTAATTGGAAAGGTGAGAAAATAAAAAAATATTTATTACCTTTTCCAATAAGCACTTTTTGTGTCGATAAACACTTCATTTATGGAGTCAGGTATATCGACGATGAATCGATAATCTATCGCTTTAAACTGTAATTTATTCTCTCCTGCCGGTGTGCCGGATTAAATGTTTGTATGAAAGACGATGGCTCCTTTCATACAAACATTTAATCCTACATTCATTTTACCATCCGGGATTCTGATCGTGCTGAAGATTAGGATTCCGTTCCAGTTCTACCTGCGGGATAGGCCATAACTCATGCCGTGGCTGGTACTCACGTGTAAACATCAAATCGCCGTAGATATCGGTTGCATTTTTGACTGTCGGGCCATAGATACCCCAACGCCTCAGGTCCCAATAACGGTGGCCCTCAGCCGGCAATTCATATGCCCGCTCGTTACGAATACGTTGCCGCATTTCTTCCTGGCTGTTGACAGCCAGCCAGGGGCTGCCATTGTTCAACGACGGCATCCCCACCCGGTCGCGTACTTTGTTGAGTTCTGTAACGGCTTTGTCTAAACTGTTCTCTTCGTTATATGCCTCTGCCAGCATCAACAGTACATCCCCCAGGCGGATCAACGGAAATTCATAAGGTACCCGCGTATATTCTCCCCAATAACCGTCAAGATTACCGGTGGGAATAAATTTACGCCAGAAATAAGAATTCCAGCCTTCGGAATTCCGGATAAAGGCCTGTGCTTCCATCGGTGAACCGCCTTTTTGGGGATTGTGAAGCACAAACTGCTTATCCATCGGCACCGAACCGGCGTCTGTTCCCAGATAATGGGAATAAGGCGTAATGACATTCAGGCACAGGCGGGGATCCCGCTTGCGGTATGCGTCGAGGACTTTAGTTGTGTCACAATTCAATAAGTCGGTAATCTTTGTACTCCCGTCATCTATCGCAACACTCAGGACATCACGCCGGAATTCCGGACTACCGTCGTTGAATCCCGGAAAGATATCGTCCCAGTTAAACGGACTGCCATCGAGGTTCTCGTACATATCCACCAGGTGGGTCGAAGGTACGATACAATTGCTGGCAATGAGGCGCATAGTGGATTTATTGCCCAGAAAACTGCACAATTCCAGCCCGTGCCCTGCCACGTTACCGTCCAGAGACTGGATGGAGAAAATCATCTCTTTGCTGCGTTTGCCGTTGTACAAGCGGAACAGTTCATTGTAATCCGGATGCAGTTCATAGCCGTAATTATTCGTTTTGTTGTAGACGATTTCTTCAAAATCGGCAATGGCCTTGCTCCACTCCCGGTTGTAAAGATATACCTTCCCGCGCAAAGCGTAGGCAGCCCCTTTCGTGGCACGCCCGTAATCGGATGTTTCCCAGGCTACGGGAAGTTTGGAGATGGCATCCGTCAGGTCGTCGAGAATGTGACCGCGGATGGTTTCTGCCGATTCGCGCGGGTTGGACAAGGTGGCGAATTCCTCTTCGATGATACAGCTCTCATCGTAATAAGGTACTCCTCCCCAGCAATTGAGCATTCTGAAATAGGCCATGGCACGCAGGAATTTGGCTTCGCCTATGACACGTGTTTTCACTGTTTCATCGATATCCATGGCGGAGACATTCCGGATGACCGTATTCGAACGGTGTACTACTTCGTAGAGATATTGCCAGGTGTTCTGGACAGAAGCGTCACCGGATGAAAAAGAGGTACCCCGGGCAATTCCGGCATGGGGAGACGTACCGTCCGCAATATCGGATATCATATCGAAAGTAAAGTCGCGTCCGAAAGCCCAGCCGGCTTTCATGGCAGCATACAGAGCGACGGCCGCCTGATTGGCATGTTGCTCTGTCCGCCAGAACGTTTTGTCGTTCAACTGGTCGGCAGGAGTATAATCGAGCGTTTCACACCCTTGGAGTAATAAACCTATACCTAAAAGAGCGGAAAAAATATAGTGTCCTTTCATTAGTGCTGAATTTTAAAATGTGACATTGATTCCTACTGAATATTGCCTCAACTGAGGATAACCTACGCCGGCGGCTATTTCCGGGTCCAGGCCGGGGAAATCCGTTAAGGTAAACAAGTTGTCGATACTGGTATATATTTTGAGATTTTCGACAAAAAATTTCTCCGAAATATGGCTGGGAAGCGTGTATCCTAACTGAATGTTCTTACACCGTAAATAAGAGGCGTTAAACACCAAGGCATCGCTGGCAATGTTGTTTTTACTGTTGGCATTGTTCCGGAGCCGGGGATATTTGGAATTGTAAGGATTTTCAGGTGTCCAGGCATGGTCGGTAATATCTTTATTCAAGGATTGTCCCATGACAGTGACAAACCGGAATGCCTGGTTGTTATAATAGACTTTGTGTTTTCCTACCCCTTGGAGCAACATACTGAAATCGAATCCTTTCCAGGAAATACCGATATTACCGCCGAAAGTAAATGCGGGGGAGTTGCCGTTGCCGATCTCGATCCGGTCGTTGGCATCCAGATTCCCGTCATGATTCGCATCTGCATACAGGAAGTCGCCCAATTCCGGTCTTTGATAAGTGGCGAAATAGTCCGGATTTTTATCGACCAGAGACTGTACATAGTCCAGATCGGACTGATCGCGGACAATACGGTCCACAGACATGACATATAACTGATTGATGGGTTTCCCTTCCTGCAATTTATAAACGCCGTTAATAGAGGGGACTTTCCCCTGAAATTTGGTCACTTTATTGCGGACATATCCCATGTGGAAGCCAAGAGAATAGGTCATACTGCCGATATGATCGAACCAGCTGATATCGAAATCGATACCCCGGTTGCGTACCTTGCCGGCATTCTGATTGGGGACAGCAGAAGTGCCGTGCTCTAACGGTGCCGGCAATGAAATCAGGATATCTGTCGTCAGCCTGTTGAATACATCCACAGAACCGCTTAAACGATGGGCAAACAACCCGTAATCCAGACCGATATTGGTCATGTGCGTCGTCTCCCAGGTGAGATTGGGATTGGCGAGGGTGGTCTGTGCCAGGCCACTGGCCACCGCATTGCCCAGTACGTAATTGGCTGAAGCATAGAGGGGCTGATACATATAGAAAGTCGATGTGGCGTTGTTGCCGAGTGTACCGTAAGAAACCCGCAGTTTCAGCATATCCAGCCAACCGGCAGCTTTTTTCAGGAAGGGTTCTTCCGAAATACTCCAACCGGCGGATACGGAAGGAAACCATCCCCAGCGCTTATCGGGGGCAAAACGGGAGGAACCGTCTGCCCGCAGGTTTACTTCCAGTAGATATTTATCGTCCCACGACAGGTTTATCCGGCCGAAATATGAACGCATGGCCCATTCTGTATAGTTTCCTTCAATCTCACCGTTGGTACTCCCCCCGTTGATACTGGTCAGAGCATCGTCGGCCAGATCGTATTTCCTGAACCGTTCGTCTTCCCGTTTATTGTATTCCTGACTGATACCAACCAGTGCAGAAGCATTCAGTTTGCTGACATTCCATTCATAGCGTGCCGTCACATCCGAAGTCCGGAACGTATTCCGACGATTATACCGGTTGATATAAGTACGGACCGTACCTTCCCGCAGCAGTACAGGTCCATCCAGTGTAAAGCGATATAGATTTTTGTCGCATAATTGATATTCTTCATTCCGTTCCCAGGAGTTATAGGTGAACGAAGCACTCAGGGTCAAACCTTCTACCGGTGACAAACGGGCAAACAGTTTGGGGACGATACGACGGGTTTTTATCGGAAAATCCTCTTTGTAAAACCACATACGCCGGTAAGGATTAAAATTGCTGACGTTCTCTTCCTCCGGATTTTGCACACCTCCGTACAGACCTGTTTCAGGGTCATAGAGCGTCATGCCGGGAACTGTATTCAATGCTCCCGAACCGAATATCACGTCTCCTCCGTTGGTGGCATTTTCGGCATTCGGATTATTGGAATCCATATAACCGAAGATGTTCATTCCGGCAGTGATCCAGGGTTTGATGTCGACTTCGACATTCGAACGCAATTGATAACGCTCATAATCGGTATTATAAACGATACCCGGATTTTTCACATAGCCCAGAGACAGGTTATAACGTACCGTTTTCGTTCCTCCGATAGCCGAAAGATTATGATTCTGTACCACCGACGGATTCCGGTAAATATGATCCTGCCAGTCGGTATTGGGATAAACGGTGGGGTTAGCTCCGTTGTCATTGCGCCAGGCGTCGATGGAGGTCTGGGAGAAACGGGGGGCTTGCCCGTTAGCACTCAGAGCCGCATTCTGAATCTCCATAAAATCGGCATAGTCGGTGACCAGATTCAAACGTTTAGCTACCTTTTCAAACGAGAAATTGCCGCTGTACGTAATTTTGGCACTGCCTTCGTATCCGGTTTTTGTGGTAATCAGGATCACTCCGTTGGCAGCCCGCGAACCGTAGATGGCCGACGAAGCGGCATCTTTCAGTATCGAAATGTTTTTTATATCCTGGGGATTGATATCACTGATAGCACAACCGGCTACGCCATCGATCACCACGAGCGGATCGGCATTGTTCAATGTACCGACACCCCGGATCCGGATCGTAGAAGTCTCGAAACCCGGAGTATTCCCCCCCCGAATTGGTTACGGTCAGTCCTGAGGCCAATCCGGCCAGGGCATTCTCGGCATTGGTGACTGGCCGCTCGGCCAAGGCATCGATGCTAACCGAGGAAACAGCTCCGGAGAGATTTGCCTTTTTCTGTGAACCATATCCTACTATAACTACTTCATCCAATTTTGTCCGGTCTTCATACAAGGTAAGGCGCATGTTTTCCCGCGCATTGACCTCGAGGGTTTTGTATCCGATAAAGGAGATGCGTAACGGGGAACCGAACCGGATATCCGGTAATTTGAACTCGCCGTTAAGATCGGTCACTTGCCCTGTGCCGCTTTCTTTGATCAGTACATTTACACCGATCAAAGGTTCTCCGGCAGCGTCGGTCACTCGTCCCTTGGCCGTAATGATACGCTGCTTTTTCAATTTATCCTTTTGGTCTTCCAACGGTTCCGGAGATTTTTTCCGGTTATCCTTTTCTGCATAAGAAACCGGTTCACCGGCCGGCCGGAATTCTTTTCCGGCCTCCTGAGCATGAAGCGGCAGCCAGAACAAAGTTACCAGAAAGGTCAGGCATCGTATCCGGACTCTATACTTTCTATTCATATTAAATTTTTTCAGATTGTGCATATTTTCCATTTTTTGAATATACTATAGCATCCAATAAAACACATGCCAACCGGATTTTGCAAGATTTTACAACTGATAAACAATTATTTACATTTTAATTACACAAGCGATAGCTGAGTAATAATTCCCCGGTTTGTGGAATATTTCCCCAACGGGTATCTCCGAATTCTATTATAATTTCCGATTTTTTTATATATATGGTGTATTAAAACGGCTTATATCGGAAAAATCTTTAAATTTGTCTTATTTTCTGATTCGTTATGATTATTTGATGAAACAGAATATGGGATCACTATATTAATTTTTAAAAGAATCGGATGGTTTCGGATAATCGGTGGGTTGCCACAACTAAAGGGATCGTGGTGTTTTTGTTGACTGCACTGTTGTTTGTATTTTGGTACGATCGTGATCGTGAGCTGGCAGAAAGCCATGTAACGGCCGTGCGTTTCGGTTTCTATCGGGTGATTTGGATAGAAGTTTTGTGTGGTATTGCAGTGGCTTGGTGCGTTCGGAAAAAATTTCGTTTTCGCCTGCCGGATGCGGGGGTATTGTTGTTGGGGGGATATGTCCTGCTGCGGTCGGTTTATGGGGATGGGATGGTCGGTTATCGGACAGAATTATGGATTTTGTTTGTGATCCTTTATTTTTTATTGCGTCTGCTTTCTTCGCTTTGCCGGAATGCCGTCACGGTGATGTTGTGGACGCTCATGGGAGCGGGATTGGTAGAGACGATTTATGGGTTCGGACAATTGTATGGTCGGTTCGCCTCGGGGCATTCGCTTTACCGGCTGACAGGATCTTTTTTTAACCCGGGGCCTTATTCGGGATTTTTAGTGATGGTATTGCCGGTCGTTTTGTTCTATTGTTTATCGGTGTATCCCGGTCGGCAAAAGAGTGTCGGTGAGTGGAGGTACAAGTTGGAGTCCGGCTTTGTCTGGGGGATACTGTTGTTGATTTTGTCTATTTTGCCGGCCGGAATGAGCCGGAGCAGCTGGTTGGCGGCGGTTGCCGGATGCGGGGTGGTAACGGCATTTTATTACCGGATCAGGAAACAGCTGAAAGAGCTGGGACGAAAACTGGGAAAAAAGGCTTGGTGGGTAGCGGGTATCGGTGTGGTGTGTCTGTTGCTGTTGTTCAGTGGACTTTATCTGATGAAAAAAGATTCGGCCGATGGACGCCGTTTAATGTGGAAAATCGCTGGTCGGGCGATAGCCGAAAATCCTTGGGGGGGATGTGGATTGGGCTATTTTGGCGGTGCATTCGGGAAAGCGCAGGCTGCTTATTTTACCACGGAGGAAGCCTCGGAACAAGAAGAGTGGGTGGCCGGCTCGCCGGAATACGGGTTTAATGAATATTTGCAGTTGGGGGTGGAATTGGGGATTGTCGGGAGTATCCTTTTCTTATTGACTGTCGGGTTGGCGGTCCGGCAATTGCTCTATTCTTCCCGCCCCGAGAAAGGAGCGGTGCTGGGAGGGCTGACAGCCTTTTCGGTGTTCGCCTGTTTTTCTTATCCGTTGAGTGTGATTCCTTTGGTGATTGTATTCGTTCTGTTTATGGCGCTTGCCGGTACGCTGGATGACCGGAAACTGCCTGCGGAGGAACGAAAAAGGACTGTGGGTGCATGGTTTGTCATGGGAGCTTCTCTCTTGATGGCAGGTATTACCTGGCGATTGACGGAGCATAAGGAGGAATGGAAGCAGGCTTATATCCGTTGGGGAGAGGAACAACGTTATTTCAGCATGGATATTTTTGAGGAAACGGTAGATCATTACCGGGATTTATATCCTTTTTTGAAAGACCAGCCGAAATTTCTTTTCGAGTATGGACAGTGTTTGTCGAAAACCGGGCAATATGAGGAAGGGATTCGGATTCTGACAGAAGGTACACGGCTCAGTGCCGATCCGATGTTCTATAATATTATGGGGAAAGACGCCGAAGCCTTGAAGCATTTCGGACAGGCTGAAGCCTGTTTTAAGCAGGCTTCCTATATGGTGCCTCATCGTTTATATCCCCTCTATTTATTGGCGAAAATGTATTTCGAAAGCGGACAACCGGAGAAAGGCCGTGATATGGCCCGGCAGGTGATTCAGAAAGAACCCAAAGTGATGTCGGATGCCGTAAAAGAAATGAAAGCAGAATTGGAAGAAAGACTGAAACCATAGGAAAAAGAGAGAATTTGTTAAAAAGTACCGTTCGGATTGAAAAAGAAGGGGAAAAGTGAAGGGAGATTGTAAGGTTTTAATATATTTACAACTAATTATACTTTCGCAATATTTTAAAGAAAAGATATGAATAAAATCGCTTTTTTTGCATTAATGCTCGCCTTGGGGCTTGTCGGTGGTTGTGGAAATAAGAAGGAGGAGAAAAAAGAAGAAAAAGATTTGGCCCGGATCAGCCAGAAACAGGACAAAATCGAGGTGAAAGCAGCAAAAGTCCGGCTGGCTCCCTTTGAAATGGAATTGGTCAGTAATGGCAAAGTTAATGCCCGTCGGAAAGCGGTTTTGGCTTTTATCACGAATGATGTGGTCAGGAAAGTACATGTGAAAAATGGAGAAAGGGTGAAAAAAGGAGATCCCATCGTGAGCGTGGACGAACTGAAAGCCGGTCAGCAGTTGGAAGCCGCCCGCCTGAGCTGGGAAAAAGCGAAGCTGGAATTGAGGGGACGGCTGATGAATGAGGGGATAAATTCATTGGAAGATACGCTGGACGAACGTGTAATCTCTAAAACCCGGCTGGAAAATATCAAATTACAGATCGGTTATACCTCTGCGGCTAAAGAATATGAAAAAGCGGTGTACGATTATTCGAACATCACGGTGTATGCTCCTTTTGACGGCGTGATCGCCGATCTGGAGGTGAAGGAATACAACCAGTCCTCTGCCTATAAAGAGGTTTGTTCGGTAATCGACGATGCTACCATGGAGATTGTGTTTAACGTACTGGAAACCGAGATCGCCCATTTGAAGGCAGGGATGGAAGTAGAGATTACGCCTTATGCAAACGATAAAGTTACCCTGAAAGGCACGGTGACTGAAGTGAATCCGAAAATCGATGAAAACGGTATGGTGAAAGTCAGGGCTACAACCGATAATCCCGAAGCAGTGTTGGTGGATGGAATGAATGTCAGTATATTGGCTAAACGGCAAATCGCCGATAAATTGATCGTCCCGAAAACAGCGGTGTTGCCGCGGCAAGGGAGAAAAGTCGTGTTTGTCTACGAGAACGGCCGGGCTATATGGAAATATGTCGAAACAGGATTTGAAAATAGCCGGGAAGTGTGTATCGAATCGGGATTAAAAGAGGGGGAAGAGGCTATTTACGAGAATAATCTGGGGTTGTCGCACGAGTGTGAGGTGACGCTGATAAATAAAAAGGAGTAGTAGTTCCTGAAAACACTTGGAAGGTGAAATTATCTGCTTTTTCTGTCAATACTATTTTTGTCGTACTGATGCTTTTAGGGATCAGTCTGATTCCTGTGTTGTCTTTGCAGTTGCTCCCTTCTTCCCGTTCGAACGATTTGTCGGTATCTTTCTCTTGGGATAATGCCGGCCCCGAATTACTGGAAATGGAGGTGACGACCAAATTGGAAGGGGCTTTGGCGCGGACGAGAGGGTTACGGGAAATTGTTTCGGAGACCGGGAATGGCTGGGGAACAATCAGGCTTTCTATCGATAAAGAAGAAAATATCGATGCCATTAAACTGTATCTGGGGTCTGTCGTCCGTTCGGTGAAAAGCGGATTCCCGGAAGGAGTACAGGTGTCGGAAGTACGTGGAGGAGAATACAGTTCCGGTAAAGAAGCTAAAAAAGAACGGCAGCTTTTATTGACTTACGGTATTTCAGGGCCTGGTACTACTCAGGATGTCTCCCGTTTTGCGGAAGACAATATCTCGAACATCGTCTCTACCATGCCGGGGATAGAAAGTGTGACGGTAACCGGGGCTGTTCCCATGGAATGGGTACTGATTTACGATCAGCAAGTGCTTGAAAATATCGGTATCAGTGCTTCCGATATCCGCTCGGCTTTGAACAATTATTATATGCGCCGGGATGGGGGAAAAGTATTGATCGATACCGTTCCTGCCAAAGAATATGCTTATATTATTTTCCGGGGTAATCCGCTGAGTCATGAGATCGATATGCTGAATATGCCGATCAAGACACTGGGGGATCGGATTGTTTTATTGAAAGATATCGCAACCCTGGATTATCGGGAGAAGTCTCCTTCCTCCTATTACCGGATCAATGGTCTGAATCAGTTGAATATCAATATTTTCGCAGAAAAGAATGCTAATGTGATCGACCTTTCGGCCAAAGTCAGGGATAAGATGGATTTGTTGGAAAAGGATTTCGGCGGAAAATATTCTTTGCAGATGGCTTATGATGCCAGTAAAGAACTGGAAGATGAATTGAACCAGACGCTTTTCCGGACCTTATTGACGATTTTGATTCTGCTGATTTTTGTGTTTCTGGTGAGCCGGGATTTCCGCTATTTGTTGATTATCGCCGTTTCTTTAGCTGCTAATGTGCTGATTGCTTTTGTTTTCTATTATTTCCTGAAAGTAGAAATCCATATTTATACTCTGGCAGGGATAACTGTGTCGTTCGGTATCATCATCGATAATGTGATCGTTATGGCCGATCATTACAGACATCATCGTGACCGGAAAGTATTTATGGCTATTCTGGCTGCGACGCTGACGACGATGGGGGCTTTGACCGTCATTTTCAACATGGACAATGAGATCATGCGGAATATGTGGGATTTTACTACGGTTATCATTGTCAATTTGTCCGTATCGTTGTTTGTAGCTCTTTTCTTTGTACCGGCTTTGATGGAAAAAATACCGTTGCGGAAAAAAGAAGCCAGAGTGCGTGTTGCCCGCAAGAGAAAAGTTGTAAAATTTACCTGGAAATACAAGCGGTTTATCGGGTTCACCTGGAGATTCAGGAAAGCATGGGTGATTTTGGCTATTCTCGGATTCGGATTACCTGTATTTATGATTCCTTCTTCAGTGGACCGCGATAAGTCGTATGCCGAGACCTATAACCGAATCTTTAGCAGCGAATGGTTTCTGACGATCAGACCCTGGATGGATAAGCTGTTGGGAGGAAGCCTGCGCTTGTTCGTGGAAGGAGGAAAAGGGGAGTGGAGGCAAAATGACAATAACGACCGTATCCGGACCTCCCTGAGTGTAGTGATGACAATGCCGCATGGAGCGACGCTGGAACAAATGAACGAGGCATTTATGAAAGTGGAAAATTTTGTCTCCGGATTTCAAGAAGTCGACCTTTTTACGACGAGTATCAGTTCTGCTAACGAGGGAAGAATGAAAATCACCTTTAAAGAAGAAGCCGAGATGACCGGTTTCCCCGAGAGGCTGAAGAATGAGTTGGTGCGTTATTGTAATTCGATCGGGAATGCCGATTCACAGATTTCCGGAGTCGGAAGGAGTTTTTCCAATAGCCTGGGAGACGGTTACCGCAGTGAAGGGCTGAAGGTGGTGGGATATAATTACCGGCAAGTGATGAAGTATGCCGAAGTCTTGAAGAACAAGCTATCTGAAAACCGCCGGGTGAAGAAATTATATATCGGAAATGCCCGGAATCCCGAGAAAATGAGGGAGTTTGTGGTGAAAATCGATAAAGCTAAACTGGCCCGTAATAATTCGAATGTCAATGATATTATGTGGAGATTGAGGAGTTTGTCTTATGCCCGGGATGAGTATACTACGGCTTATATCGATAACGAACAGACTTCTATTGTTATCCGACCCAAAAATACGGTGGAGACCAGTATCTGGGAGATGCAGAATTATCCGGTACAGGGCGATAAAGCCACTTTCCGTTTGAGTGACGTCGGCACGATCCAATATGAGGATACGTTCGATAAGATCACGAAAACGAATCAGGAATACGATGTATCGGTACAATATGATTTTATCGGGGATTATATGTTGTCGAATAAGGTGAAAGAGAGAGTGATGAAGGAAATGAACCAGAGTATGCCGATCGGTTTCCGGGTGAAGGAAGGCCGGGATTATTGGGGAGGATACTGGAAGATGAGCAATGGGTTCGATCGGCGTATTCTGTATATCTTACTGGTATTCGGTATAATTTATTTTATCTGTGCCATCTTGCTCGAATCCTTGAAGCAAGCGATGATCGTAATGCTGATCGTGCCTTTGTCGTTTATCGGCTGTTTTTTGGGTTTTTACTGTTTCGGGCTGGTATTTAACGAAGGGGGATTGGCGGCCTTTATCCTGATGTGCGGATTATCGGTGAATGCGGTGTTGTATATTCAGAACGATTATAATAATAAGATCATTGCGGGAAAAGCGAGAGGGTTACAAACTTATTTGAGTGCCTGGAATGCGAAAATTATTCCGATTCTGCTGACGGTTATTTCCACAATTTTGGGATTTATCCCTTTCCTGATCGGAAGTAACGTGGCCGATTTTTGGATCAGCCTGGCGATCGGGACGATGAGTGGCCTTATTTTTTCTGTATTGGTGTTGATGATTTATCTGCCTTTGTTTTTTATGCGTAAGGAAGATAAAGCGGGATGCAGACGGAAAAACAGTGGGATGAAGGAAGGGGGAAGAAAATGGTTAAGTCATATTGAATTGAATAAGATACGGGGATTCATAAAGCATTGATGTTTTCCTTTTTGGTCATTAAATATTAAGAAAATGATTGGTTTTTTACTCAAACGTCCCGTCGCGGTAATCATGAGCACCATTGCCTTTTTGGTATTGGGGGCAGTGGCTATGTTTCAGCTACCGGTTTCATTGATGCCGGATGTAGATATTCCCGAGATCAGTATACATTATACTCAGGATAATGCCTCGGTCAATGAAATGGAAAACAGTATCACCAACTTACTGAGAGGGCAGCTGCAACAGATTCCGTCATTATCGGACATTACTTCCGAATCCAGGGAAGGGAGCGGAACGATAACCATGAAGTTCGAATACGGCACTTCGATCGATTATGCTTTTATCGAGGTCAATCAGAAAGTGGATGCTGCGATGAACAGCTTCCCTAAAGAGATGCAACGGCCTACGATTATTAAAGCTTCGACTTCGGATATTCCTGTATTTTATATTCAGTTGAATTTAAAAAAATTGGAATCGGATATCAAATTCCTGGAATTTTGCGAATTTGCCGATGCCGTTTTGAAAAAGCGGTTGGAGCAATTGCCGGATGTCGCGATGGTGGATATTAGCGGGATGTATCAGCCCGAAATGTATATCTTGCCCGATGAAGCCAAAATGAAGAGTCTGAATATTACCCAAGATCAATTGAAAGAAGCTATCGATCAAAATAACCGGGTGTCGGGAAGCTTGTCGATCCGGGACGGTTACTACCAATATAATATAAAATTTACCAGTCAGCTGATGTCGGTCGAAGATGTCTGGGAGGTATACCTGAATATCGAAGGGCGTCTGATGCAGGTGAAAGATATTGCCGAAGTGGGCATACGGCCGAGAGATAAGAGAGGGATGTTCGTGAATGGCGAAAAACAATCCCTGTGTATGGCGGTGATCAAACAATCGAGTGCCCGGATGTCGGAGATGAAAGAGAAAGTCAGTGAGATGCTGGAAAATTTTGAAACAGAATATCCGGATATCGAATTTTCCGTATCGCGGGATCAGGCTGCCTTACTGAATTACTCGATTACGAATTTGCAGCAGAGTTTAGTATGGGGGATTATCCTGGCTGTGTTTATTATGCTGTTTTTCTTGCGGGATGCCCGTTCACCGATGATTATCGGGATCAGTATACCGGTTTCTGTGGTTATCAGTGTACTGTTTTTCCAGTTGATCGGTTTGTCTATCAATACCATTTCTCTGTCCGGTTTGATCATGGGGGTGGGGATGATGATCGATAATTCGATTATCGTCATCGATAATATCAACCAGCGAAGGGAACGGGGAGATTCGCTGTTTGTGGCTTGTGCGGACGGTACGGCCGAGATTTTCCGTCCCCTGTTGTCTTCGGTGTTGACGACTTGTGCGGTATTTGTGCCGTTGATATTTCTGGGAGGAGTTGCCGGGGCTTTGTTCTATGACCAGGCGGTAGCTGTAGGTGTCGGGCTTTTTGTCTCGCTGATCGTTTCGCTGACGATTGTCCCTGTCATTTTTTTTCTTCTCTTTAAAAGAGCACATGAAGACGGAAAAATCAGTAATTTCGTCAAACGGATCAGTTTTAAGCATCTGGATAAGTACTATACGATTGTCTATCACTTTGTGTTCTATCACCGCCATAAGACCATGCTGATCGTGGCTGTGCTGGTATTGTTGGGTGCTGCTACGGCTTTTTTCACTAAAGTGGAACGGATGCCTCCGGTAGAAATCAATGAAATGTTGATCCGGACAGACTGGAACAATAGTATTCATGTCGATGAAAATTATAACCGGGTGCAGGATATTATCCGGCAGTTTAAGGGACGTTGTACTGAAATATCCTGTCATATCGGTGAAAAACAGTTTTTCCTGAATCCCGAGGATAACGGTAATATCAATGAGGCGGAGTTTTATATAAAAACTACCGATAATGAAAGCCTGAAAGTTTTGGTCGGGGATATAACCGCTTATATTAAGAAAAACTATCCGGAAGCCCGGGTAGAACCGGCGAAGGTGGAAAATCTGTTCGAACAGTTGTTTAAGGGAGAAGATGCTCCTTTGATCATTTACCTCTCGGGAGAATCTGCCCGCAAGATAGAGGAACTATCGAAAATTAATGCATTTATCGACCATTTGAATGAGGAAATGCCCGGACTGAAATTGAATAAACCTGCCGTACAGGAAAGAATCGTAGTCCATATCTTGCCCGAACGTTTGGCGTTGTATAAAGTGAATCAGAATGTGTTGCTGAATACGTTGGAAAAGAATATCAGTAAGGTCAGTATCGGAAAATTGAATACGGGGAACCTTTATATTCCGATTGTCATTACTGAAAATGAACATACGATCCGGGATATTCTCAACGAGGTGTATGTGTCTAATTCGGATAGGAAGTATATTCCGGTAGCTGCGTTGACCGATTTGTCAATGGAATACGATTACAAGAAAATTTTCGGGAAAAAAGAAGGAGTCGTCGTGCCTGTTCAGGTTTACCATACAGGAGATAGCATCCAAGAAATTATAAAGACGGTGAGGACAGAAGCGGTAAAAGCTAATCTGGATCCTCATTTCGGAGGGGCTTATTTCGAGGGGAATGAGACTTTCTGGCAGATGTTGATGATCGTAATCGTGGCCTTGCTGATGCTCTACTTTATTTTAGCCAGTCAATTCGAATCGTTGACATTACCTTTGATCGTATTGATCGAGATTCCGATCGATGTGGCGATGACTTTGCTGGCATTGTGGATTTGTGGGATCTCACTGAATCTGATGTCGATGATCGGTATCGTGGTCATGAGTGGTATCGTGATCAACGACTCGATTCTGAAGATCGATACGATCATCCGGCTTCAACAACAGGGATTTCCTTTGCTGGAAGCCATTCACGAAGGTGGGGTGAGGCGGTTGAAGCCGATTCTGATGACGAGTTTGACTACTATTTTTGCTTTGATCCCTTTTTTATGGGGTGACGATATCGGTTCCCAATTGCAGCGACCGCTGGCGGTAGCTATGATCAGCGGGATGACGATCGGTACTCTGGTCAGTCTGTATTGGGTACCTCTGTGTTATTATTATTTAGTTAGAAAAAAAGGAGAATAGACGATGGAAACATTTACGCGGTGGGTGTATTATTTTTTGGAGTCTTTAGGTCTCGATCTCAGTTATATGACTAATCTGAATCGCCTGATTGTTCTTGTATTGATAGCCGTATTGGCTTTTCTGACAGATTGGATTTGCAGGAAAGGGATTGTACGGTTGGTGCGTAAGGTTACCCAAAAGACAAAGGTGACCTGGGACGATCTGTTGTTTAACGATCGGGTCATGAATAATTTCTGCCACATCCTGCCGCCTGTGGTAGTATATATACTTTTGCCGATCGCTTTCCCCGACGGATCGGATGCCCTGGCGTTTATCCGAAAGCTGTGTATGGTGTATATTATAGCGGCTGCTTTGCGGTTTATCAACATTTTTCTGGGAGTCATATTCCAGTTGGCCACACAGAAAGAAGTATTTCGTGACCGGCCTCTGAAAGGTGTCTACCAGATTATTCAGGTCGCTTTGTTTTTTGTCGGTTCGATTTGCATTATTGCTGTATTGATCGAGAAATCTCCTATCCATCTTTTGGCTGGTTTGGGAGCTTCGGCTGCTATTTTAATGTTGGTTTTCAAGGATAGTATCATGGGCCTTGTTTCCGGAGTGCAACTTTCGGCCAATGATATGTTGCGCCCGGGGGATTGGATTACGATGCCTAAATACAATGCCGACGGTACGGTGATCGAAGTGACTCTGAATACAGTGAAAGTCCGTAATTTCGACAATACGATTATTACGATCCCGCCTTATGCATTGGTGAGTGATTCGTTTCAAAACTGGAGGGGCATGCGGGAGTCCGGTGGACGTCGCGTGAAACGTTCTGTCAATTTGGATGTGAATAGTGTCTGTTTCTGTACCCCGGAAATGCTGGAAAGATATAAAAAGATCGTTATTTTAAAGGAATATATCGAGCAAACCGAGCAGAAAGTACAACAATACAATCAGCAGCAGGGGATCGACGATTCTGTGCTGGTCAATGGAGTACACCAGACAAACCTGGGCGTTTTCCGGGCTTATCTCGAATTATACCTGAAAAATTTACCTGTCGTAAATTCTGATTTGACGTATATGGTCCGGCAATTACAACCGACCGAAAAAGGAATCCCTTTGGAGGTGTATTTCTTCTCCAGAGAGAAAGATTGGGTGCCTTATGAGAAAATCCAGGCCGATGTTTTCGATCATATTTTTGCGGTAGTTCCTTATTTTGGTCTAAAAGTATTCCAAAATCCTTCTTCTGCAGATATAGTCCGGGTTTTAGAAAGAGTGTGATTGGTGTTTTGTATAAAACAATCCGTTTTTTTTATAAGTGTATCTTGATTTAATCGTTCTATCTTTGGGGGAGATAAATGACCTAAAATCGAAAACAATGAGTAAAATTTTATTCGGATTGGTGGGGATTGCTTTGATCAGCTCGTGTACGCGTCCGGGAAGTTTATATAATGGCGGACAACGGATTGCTAATTGTGTTACTTCAGAGCCTTTTGAAGTACCGGTTCAGGAGGGGTGTGCCACCTATGTGATGTATGGGCAAGATACTGTCGCTATTGTCACTCAGCCGATGACCATACAAATCCCGAAAGGGATGAAAGTATCGACGAAGGGAAGTACCGGTGATGAAATCTCGATCGAATATGAGGTATTGAACGATACAGATGCTAAGATTGCTTATAATAAATCCTGGCAGGCGATTATGTTCGAAGATACCCGTTCCGGTGATTATGATTACAATGATTTGATTATCCATGTTCGGAATTTGCATTCCTGGAATAAATTGCAGATCGATATTCAACCGATTGCTTTAGGGAGCCAAAAGGTGATCAAACTGGGATGTGTGATCGGTAATGATAAAAGCGAACATATCATTTCGGAAGATGTGCGTAAAGACTTGTTCGGTAGTGAAAAAGGATTTATCAATACACAAAGCGATCTGCAACCGGTCTGTTATAGCCTGGAACGCCGTCTCGACCATGAATTGGAAAAAGGGAAAGATGAATATGCTAGTATCGCCTGGTTTATTGAAGTAGATGATAATCGGTATTTTGCAATAAATGCCGATGCTGAATACAGTGACTATGATTTATTGAATGAGGAAGGGATGCCTTATGGTCTGGTCGTTTATGGGCTGAACGGCAGTCACGGTACGTTTGCTTATGCCGAAGAAAAAATTTCTTTGTTCGAAGCTTATCCGGATTTCAAAAGTTGGATTAATGGGGAAGTAGTTACTTTTGGGAAATATGCCGACAAGAAAATGATCTACAAATACAATTATGAAAAAATCCCCGGGACGACTAAGCGGATCTGGGATTGGCAATAATGGAAGGGCGACAGCCTAATCCTTCTTTTACGGTAAAAAGGTGTAGCCGTGTAGCGATAGCAACGTTAAAACTGAATGCTCATCGTTTTTGTTTAGAATAGAATAAGTTTTAAACCTTATGAACTTTCTAAACTAATTTAATTCCAGGTTTATTTTTTCTTTCTATTCCGATTCCGGGTGAACCGGTCTGATGACACAAAAAACGAAATAGAAAATGGATTCTACTCTCACTGAGATTTAAGTTCTGAAAACGGTACCGCTTTGTCCGTTTGCTTCATTGCTACTCTCCAACTACAATATCGACTTAGCATGTTTTGAGCGAGAAAAGGAGTAAAATGGGACGAAAGGTCCGTCCCCGGAGTACGGAATAAAAAACAGCAGACCGGGTAGGGCCTGCTGTTTTTTATAAAGATGAATCTTAAACTATTTGGCATAGTTGATTGCCCGGGTTTCGCGGATGACGGTTACTTTAACCTGTCCGGGGTAAGTCATTTCATCCTGGATTCGTTTTGCGATATCGAATGAAATTTTTTCTGCTTCTGCATCCGAGATTTTTTCACTCCCAACAACGACTCTCAATTCCCGTCCGGCTTGGATGGCATAGGTCTTCACAACTCCATTGTACGAGAGTGCCAGATCTTCCATATCTTTCAAGCGTTTGATATAAGATTCGACGACTTCCCGACGTGCACCCGGACGAGCTCCTGAGATCGCATCACAAGCCTGTACGATAGGTGCGATCAGTGTCGTCATTTCGATTTCTTCGTGGTGGGCTCCGATAGCATTACAGATATCCGGTTTTTCTTTATATTTTTCAGCTAATTGCATACCCAGAATAGCGTGTGGTAATTCCGGCTCGTCGTCGGGCACTTTACCGATATCATGGAGTAATCCGGCACGTTTGGCTTTCTTCACATTCAGACCCAGTTCGGCTGCCATGATCGCACAAAGATTAGCTGTTTCACGGGCATGTTGCAATAGGTTCTGACCATAAGAAGAACGATATTTCATTTTACCGATCAGACGGATCAATTCGGGATGTAAACCGTGGACTCCTAAGTCGATTGTGGTGCGCTTACCGGTTTCGATAATTTCTTCTTCGATTTGTTTTTTCACTTTATTCACTACCTCTTCGATGCGGGCAGGATGGATACGTCCGTCTGTTACCAGCTGGTGTAAAGACAGACGTGCAATTTCCCTTCTTACCGGATCGAAACCCGAGAGTACGATCGCTTCAGGAGTATCGTCGACGATGATTTCAACTCCTGTTGCAGCTTCGAGTGCGCGGATATTACGACCTTCGCGTCCGATAATCCGGCCTTTGATTTCGTCCGAATCGATGTGGAAAATAGAGACTGCATTTTCGGTCGCTGTTTCGGTCGCTACACGCTGAATCGTCTTTATCACGACCTTTTTAGCTTCCATATTGGCAGTCATTTTAGCTTCCTCCATGATCTCGTTGACATAAGAGATGGCTTCTGCCTCTGCTTCTTCTTTCAGAGAGTTGATCAGTTTTTCTTTTGCCTGCTCACCGGACATACCTGAAATGGCTTCAAGTTGTTCGATTTGCTGTTTTTTGATCTTGTCCAATTCTGCCGTTTTCTTTTCGATCAATTCTTTTTGTACTTCTATGTTGCTTTGCTGGCTTTGGAGTTCTTTCCCTTTGCGTTGTATTTCTTCCAGTTTGCGCGAAATATCGGTTTCCTGTTGTTTTAACTTGTTTTCGGCCATCAACAGCTTATTATTTCTGGCAGCAGCCTGTTTTTCATGTTCGGCTTTGATCTGTAAGAATTTTTCTTTAGCCTGGAGAATTTTATCCTTTTTGATCACTTCTGCTTCAGCTTCAGCTTCTTTGATGATATTTTGTGCCCGGTATTTCATGGCTAATCTCATAATAAACCAGCCGA
>ULQH01022495.1_pt1 | contig 24209 bp, 22 predicted proteins | sample 1954381 | NCBI WGS metagenome assembly ULQH01 (sample SAMEA4835653, study PRJEB28245) | human gut metagenome | biome: gut microbiome; material: fecal sample | place: Denmark | collected 2008
AATAGTTCGCTTCGGAAAGGGTTATGCCTAGTTGCTGGCTGATTTGCAAAGTTAACTCTTTTATTCTGTCCTCACCAATAGGTTCGGCAGAATTTTCCACTTTAAAGATATTTCGGTTAATCATGCCCAGACTAAGTGTGGAAAGAACTTTATCCGGATAGTTGCTCCATACTTTCAAGGCAGTCCAGATATCATTGTCATCCAATTGGATGAAATTTTCCAGACAATCGGGATTGTTATGGAACTCCGTATGATTAATGTCATTATATAGAAAGAAATGTAAGGCCGGCGAAGCAAACAGTTCTACTCCCTGTGATGCTAGTTCTTTGGCACGAAGCAACGTGCTGATAAGCATTCGTTCATAGGCTACCGATGTCTTGTGCAAATATACCTGCCAATACATGAGGCGACGTGCTGTCAGGAAATTTTCGATAGAGTAGATACCTTTGGATTCAATTACGAGACGGTCGTCGGCCACATCAAGCATCTTGATGATGCGGGCAGAACCGATATTCCCTTCTGTAACACCGGTATAGAAACTGTCACGACGAAGATAATCGAGGCGGTCCATATCCAATTGACCACTGACGAGCTGATGCAGAAACCGTTTCGGATATTCGTCCTTAAAGATCTGTATGGCAAGACTAAGTTGCCCGTTCATTTCTTTATTCATTCGTTCCATCAGCATAAGGGAGATTTCTTCGTGAGAAACTCCTTGTACAATCGTATCTTCAAGCACATGCGAAAAAGGACCATGTCCGATGTCATGCAGTAAGATAGCCGCTTGTACGGCTTCAGCTTCGCTGTCAAATATAAAGTTACCTTTGGAGGTCAGTTGGGTGATAGCTTCGCTCATCAGATAGAACGCACCTAGTGAGTGCTGGAAACGAGTATGTTGTGCGCCGGGGTATACTACTGACGAGAGTCCTACTTGCTTGATGCGGGTAAGACGCTGCAAAAGGGGATGCCGTACAATATCGTACAGTAACCCCTTTGGGATATTAATGAATCCGAATACCGGATCGTTGATTATCTTTCTTTCGTAAGGCATTCCTTCTCTTTAAAGAATCGCTTTCAGTTGCTCTGCCATTTGCACCTGTACTTCTTGGGCGGCAAGCCTTGCAGCTTCGGCAAACTTTTCTGTTTTATCAACGTAGATGATTCCACGGGAAGAGTTAACAATCAGGCCACAGGTACTGTTCATTCCATATTTGCAAACTTCTTCGAGCGAACCGCCTTGCGCTCCGACACCGGGAACGAGCAGGAAGTGGTTGGGAACAATCTTACGAATATCTTCAAAAGCACGTCCTTGAGTAGCGCCGACTACGTACATCATACGTTCGTCATTTGCCCATTCCTGCGATTTGCGTAGTACTTTTTCGAAAAGACGTTCGCCGTTTGCATCTTCTGTCAACTGGAAGTCGTGGGAACCTTTATTAGAAGTCAGTGCCAGTAAGATCACCCATTTGCCTTCGTAAGTAAGGAACGGAGTTACGCTGTCTTCACCCATATAAGGAGCTACAGTGACGGAATCTATCTCCAGCTCTTCGAAGAAAGTACGGGCATACATGGCAGAAGTGTTTCCGATGTCGCCACGTTTGGCGTCGGCAATAATAAACTGGTCGGGATAGTTTTCCTTGATGTATTTTACTGTTTTCTCAAATGCGATCCAGCCCTTCACGCCCATACTTTCGTAAAAAGCGAGATTAGGTTTGTAAGCGATACACAGATCGGCTGTTGCGTCGATAATCGCTTTGTTGAATGCGAAGATCGGATCTTCTTCTTTCAACAGGTGTTCGGGAATCTTCTTGATGTCGGTATCAAGCCCTACGCAAAGGAATGATTTCTTGCGTTTTATGTTTTCAAATAGCTGTTGTTTATTCATGTCTATACTATAATTTTTAGAGTTCACTTTCTTTCAGGCGTTCCGCATTTTCTGCCACGATCAGGTGATCGATACAATCTTGAATATCTCCGTCCATAAAAGCGGCAAGATTATAGATGGTATAGTTGATACGATGATCGGTGATACGTCCTTGAGGGTAGTTGTATGTCCGGATTTTAGCCGAGCGGTCGCCGGTAGATACCATTGTCTTACGTTTGGAAGCTATGTCGTCTATGTACTTCTGATGTTCCTTGTCGTAGATAAAGGTACGGAGTCGTGCCAGGGCGCGTTCCTTGTTCTTCGGTTGGTCACGGGTTTCTGTACATTCAATCAGGATTTCTTCTGCAACGCCTGTATTCGGGTTCTTCCAGATATAACGCAAGCGTACACCGGATTCTACCTTATTAACGTTCTGTCCGCCTGCACCGCCACTTCGGAAGGTATCCCATTTGATTTCTCCTTCATTGATGACTACGTCAAATTCTTCGGCTTCGGGGAGTACGGCCACCGAAGCGGCGGAAGTATGCACACGTCCTTGTGTCTCTGTGGCAGGAACACGTTGTACGCGGTGTACACCCGATTCATATTTCAATATTCCGTAGACATTATCTCCTGTGACGCTGCAAACAATTTCTTTGTATCCTCCGGCTGTTCCTTCATTTGCATTGGATACTTCCATTTTCCAGCCTTTGGTTTCACAGAACTTGGCATACATACGGAAAAGGTCGCCGGCAAAGATTGCGGCTTCGTCTCCTCCTGCACCACCACGGATTTCGAGGATGGCGTTCTTGCTGTCTTGCGGATCGGCAGGAACGAGCATTAGTTTGATTTCTTCTTCTAATGCCGGAAGACGTTCCTGACTGTTGTCCATCTCCTCTTTTGCCATTTCACGCATGTCAGCGTCCGACTCATTCGAAAGGATGTTTTTGGCTTCCTCGATGTTGCCTAACAGTTGGATATATTCTTTGCGGGCTTTCATCAAGTCATCCAGATCCTTGTATTCTTTGGTCAGTTTGACATAACGTTTCTGGTCGGCAATTACTGCCGGGTCGGTGATGAGGGTAGATATTTCTTCAAAACGGGCTACAAGTCCGTCTAGTTTTTCTAATATGGTACTGTTATCTGCCATTCTTTAGTATCTGAATTCTCCGAACTCGCTTTTAATGATTAATTCAGTCTGGTCACACGCTTCGATACGTCCTACTATCTGTGCAGGAATGCCGAATGATTCGGAAATAGCGATCACTTCTTCTGCATGTTCCGGTGACAGGTAAACTTCAAGACGGTGTCCCATATTGAATACCTTGTACATTTCCGCCCAGTCTGTACCGCTTTGTTCCTGAATAGTCTTGAACAGAGGAGGAACAGGGAAAAGATTGTCTTTTACTACACGGACATTTTCTACGAAATGCAGCACTTTGGTTTGCGCACCACCGGAGCAATGAACCATACCGTGGATTTCCGGACGTAAGGTGTCAAGTAGCTTTTTCACTACCGGAGCATAGGTGCGGGTAGGAGAGAGTACCAGTTTACCTGCGTCAATTGGAGAATCCTCTACAGTATCTGTCAGTTTTAATCCTCCGGAGTAAACCAGTTCTTCAGGTACGGCGGCATCATAGCTTTCCGGATATTTCTCTGCGAGGTATTTGCCGAAAACGTCGTGGCGGGCACTTGTCAGACCGTTGCTGCCCATACCTCCGTTATATTCTTTTTCATAGGTAGCCTGTCCGTAAGAAGCAAGGCCTACAATGACATCTCCCGGACGGATATTGGCATTGTTAATAACGTCCGAGCGTTTCATGCGGCAGGTTACGGTAGAGTCTACGATAATAGTACGAACCAAGTCGCCGACATCAGCAGTCTCGCCACCGGTAGCATATACACCTACACCCATTTCACGGAGTTCAGCCAGCAATTCGTCTGTTCCGTTGATGATAGCGGAGATTACTTCGCCGGGAATCAACAGTTTATTGCGTCCGATAGTTGAAGAAACGAGGATATTGTCTACAGCGCCTACACAAAGAAGGTCGTCGATATTCATAATCAATGCGTCCTGTGCAATACCTTTCCACACAGACAAATCGCCTGTTTCTTTCCAGTACATATAAGCAAGGGAAGATTTGGTTCCGGCGCCGTCGGCGTGCATGATGTTGCAATATTCCGGGTCCCCACCCAGTATATCGGGAATAATTTTGCAGAATGCTTTTGGGAAAATTCCTTTGTCGATGTTCTTGATGGCGTTGTGCACATCTTCTTTTGATGCGCTTACGCCCCGCATCATGTATCGTTGATTACTCATGAGTTAAAGAATTATTTTTTGTATACGGCTGCAAAAGTACTGCTTTTTTTTCGTACAGCCAACTATTTGTTTATCAAGCTTCGTCCGGAAGAAGAATAAAACATAAAAGTGTTAATTAATGGTTCGTATTATTTTAATCATTATGCTGATTGATAGTGGAAAGAGACTAGTTAAACCGTTAAAGAGACAGGAGCAAAAGTTCCTTTTTAACGCTCTTTTATGGAAGTCCTTTCGTGGTGGTTAAGAGCTGGAATCGCCGTTATCTGAATAAATCAGGTAACGGCGATTCCGATTTTAGCTTGGAAGTTCTTTAAGAAATCATCCTTTAGAACTCTACTTTCGGAGCTTTTTCGCTTCCTTCTTCCGCTTCAAAGTATGCTTTCTTGTCGAATCCGAACATCCCTGCAAATATGTTTTTCGGGAAACGGCGGATATTGGTGTTGTACGATTGTGCCGCATCATTGAAGTTTTTACGGGCTACATTGATACGGTTTTCGGTACCTTCCAGCTGTGCCTGTAATTCAAGGAAATTCTGATTGGCTTTCAAGTCAGGATAATTCTCTGTGATAGCCAATAATTTGCCAAGTGCAGACGTTACAGCACCCTGTGCTTTTTGATATTCTGCCAGCTTTTCCGGAGTCAGACCTTCGGCATCCACTTTGATCTGTGTGGCTTTGCTACGTGCTTCTACCACTCCTTCCAATGTCTCTTTTTCATGAGAAGCATATCCCTTTACGGTGTTTACAAGATTGGGTATCAGGTCTGCGCGACGTTGGTATTGGGTTTCTACATTGGCCCATTGTCCGCTAACATTCTCATCCATGGTGACAAGACCGTTATATACACTGACTACCCATATGACAAGGATAGCCACAACGGCTAAAATGATGATAATTGACTTTTTCATGTTTCTTACTTTTTGATGAGTATTTGATTATTTAATATTATCTGTAGGGATCAGAATCGTGAACCGGCTCCACCGCCGCCTCCCATTCCTCCACCGAAGCTGCCTCCGCTAAAGCCTCCGCCACTGCCTCCGAATCCGCCGATGAACGGACCGCCTCCGCCACCCCCTCTGTTGTGATAGTCGCTATCGTAGCTTTGCTGACGACGTATGATTGTATTTCCGCAGTTCTTGCAAGTATAGGTGACATCTTCCGTCTTTACCCCATTGACACGTGATACAAGTCTGCTTCCGGTTCTTTGCAGGGCATGTTTCCCGCATTTGGGGCAACGGCTCTGATTTCTTGCGGCAAAGAACGCTATCCCTACACCGATTACAGCGAACAGGATAACAGCGAAAATGAAATCCATCGATTCATTATTCGATTCAGAAAGCGATTCATTTTCCATTGATCCGTCAAGTCGCTGGCAAGTCGCCCGGATTCCGGCTACCATTCCTTCATTCCAGTTGCCGTCTTTCAGATATGGAATCATGTACTTAGTCTGGATACGTTTGCATATTGCATCGGGAAGTACCCCTTCCAAACCGTATCCGGTGTAAAACTGGATGCAGCGTTGGTCGGTGACTAACAGGATAACGAGTCCGTTATCTTTTCCTTTCTTGCCTACTCCCCATTGATTGAGCAGCTGATGGCAAAAATCAAAACACTCCATATCACCAATCGAAGGAACTATGGCAACTACCGTTTCAATCCCCGTCTGTTGTTCCAGAGCGTGGAGCATAGTGTCTATTGTGTCACAAGCAGCTTGCGAAAGTATCCCTGCCGGATTGCATACATACTGCATTTTATTTTGCAGATGTACTTTTGGCAAGTTGTCTACCGTATATACCTTTTCTTGGGCTTGCAGTGGAATCAGTAGAAAAGTAGCAAGTATAAGCGTCAATATTGATTTCATAACAATCATTTTACATTTGCAAATATAGAAACTTTTTCTGTTATGATTCCAAAACTCCTTGTTATAATAGGTTTAATGAATATACCGCCCGACGAAATCCCGTACTTTGTCGGTGTATTCCTGTTTATTCTCTTTGTACGAGAGGGCATGGGCTGCTCCCGGTACGATCCAGAGTTCTTTGGGTTCCGGCTTTGCTTCATAGAGCGGATAAACCATCCATGTGGGGACATATGTATCTTTGTCTCCATGAATAAACAGCATGGGCAGCTCACATTTCTCTACCTGCTTTAGCGAGGAAGCTTCTTTGAAGTTCCATCCGTATTTTTTCTCGCATAACCAGCTTGTAGTGTACATTAACGGGAAAGCAGGCAGGTGGAAGGAAGATTTGAGTTCGTGCGAAAATTCATCCCATACACTGGTGTAGCCGCAATCCTCTACAAAACATTTCACATAAGGTTGCTGCTTTTCGCCGGATACCATCATTGTGGTGGCACCTCCCATTGAGATACCATGTACTACCATTTGAGTACTGTCTCCAAAGATTTCATTTGCAATGTTCATCCATTGCAAAACATCGATCCTGTCTTTCCATCCCATTTGGATGGCTCGTCCTTCGCTCTCTCCCTGATGTTGCAAGTCGGGAAGCAGGATATTATATCCCAGATCACGATTATACAGATAGCCGATCATGAACATACGGATAGCATTGTCGGTGTATCCATGAACGATTACCGCCGTTTTACTGGTTGGAGCAGGTGCGGTGATGTAAAAAGCGTGTAACTGTATGCCTTGCGGATTGATAATGAATGTATCCTTCAGAGCATTCACTTGTTTCAGGCTATCCACCCACGGACGCAGGAAAGGATAGTTTCTGTACATATAGGGATATGAATCGGCGTCTTTAGACAATATTTTGGCATTCGGCGTCAAGGAGAAGTTCAACATATAAAAACTCCCGCCGATTGTGCAACTGGTAAGTACCAGCATGATAATAATAATGCTGTAGACTGCTCTTTTCTTCATAATAAATCCCCTCAATTAAAATATCACGCCCATATTCTTAACTCTATCAGAAAACGGCTGTCAGCACCTTTATCTTATCGGTGCCATATTTCCCAAGCGGCAAATGCCTGTAAAAGTAGCATTTCCAAACCGTTTTTCGTAACAGCACCTTGTGCTTCTCCCTTTTTCATGAAAAGAGTGACGTTCGGATTATATAACAAATCGTAAAGCAAATGGTTTGGAGTGAGCAGTTCGTAAGGAATGTTGGGGCAGAAATCTACTTTGGGGTACATTCCTACCGGAGTACAGTTGACGATTACGGTGTATTCCTCCATGATTTCCGGAGTCAGTTCTTCGTAAGTCAGCATATCGTCGGTCTTGTGTGTCCGCGATACAAACACGCTTTCGATACCCAGATTCTTGAGTCCGTGATAAACAGCTTTGGAAGCACCTCCGGTGCCGAGGATCAGTGCTTTTTTGTGCTGAGGTTGTAGCAGCGGCTGAATAGATTGTGTAAAACCGATGATGTCGGAATTGTAGCCGACCAGTTTTACTTTTCCTTTCGGTTGGCGGATAATCTTAATGACGTTTACAGCGCCAATTTTAGCTGTATCCCGATCGAGTTCGTTCAGAAAAGGAATCACTTGCTCTTTGTAGGGGATGGTGACATTGAGCCCGCACAAGTTGGGATTCTCTTCAATAACTTCCATAAAATCATTGATATTGGGAATCTCGAAATTCACATATTCCGCATTGATGCCTTCGGACCTAAACTTTTCGTTAAAGTAGCCGATTGAAAACGAATGTCGCAAGGGGTAGCCGATTAAACCGTATTTTTCCATGACACGAAAGGATTAAATTAATTATTCATCATTCTTCATTATTTTGTCGCTGTATAAAGTGTGCAGATACCAAATGTCAACCGTCGGAAATGAACTTCGCCGAATCCGGTTTTCGATATGACTCCTTTCATGACTTCCCCTTGGGGAAATACTTTGATAGTGTCCGGCAGATAATGGTAGGCACTGTTGTCTTTGGAGAGGAGTTTGCCAAGCAATGGGATAACTACTTTCGAGTAGATGGCGAACAGTTGCTTCATGGGGAAGCGATCCGGAGTAGTCAGTTCCAGGATAACCAGATGTCCGCCCGGTTTCAGTACACGACACATTTCGGAGAGGCCTTTGTCCAGGTCTTCAAAATTGCGGATACCGAATGCTACGGTGATAGCGTCAAATCTATTGTCGGCAAAGGAGAGAGAAGTGCAGTCCTCCCGGGCAAAAGAAATTTTGTCCGAGAGTCCTTCCTTCTTTACTTTTTCACGACCCACGTTCATCATGCCTTCCGAAATATCCGTTCCGATCAGTTCGTCAGGATTCAGTTCGCGGCAAGCGAGGATGGCGAAGTCTCCTGTTCCGGTGGCAACATCCATGATGTGCTGTGGGCGGAAGGGACGGAGCCAGGCAATAGCTTTACGGCGCCAGCTGCGGTCTATACCTAAAGATAAGGTATGATTCAGTTTGTCGTAAGCATGCGCAATGTTATCGAACATACGTTCCACCTGCTCGGTTTTCTTACCGTCTTCGTTGTAAGGCTTGATATGTTGTTGTGGGTAATCCATGCTTATTTGCTCAAGAAATTCATAACGTTCTTTTCGATACGTTCAGCGATGTTGCTGGTATCTTCTTTCACAAATTTCTCACCGGTGATATTCTCGAACAATTCGATGTAACGATCGCTGATGCTCTGTACGATAGCCGGAGTCATTTCAGGAACTTTCTGACCATCCTTGCCTTGGAAACCATTTTCCATCAGCCATTCACGAACGAATTCCTTAGAAAGCTGCTTTTGAGGTTCGCCTTTTTCGAAGCGTTCCTGATAGCCGTCAGAGTAGAAGTAACGGCTTGAATCCGGTGTATGAATTTCGTCCATCAGATAGATAGTACCGTTGTGCTTGCCGAATTCGTATTTTGTATCAACGAGGATCAGACCGCGTTCAGCAGCGATTTCAGTTCCACGTTTGAAGAGAGCCAGTGTATATTTCTCCAGAGTCTCATATTCTTCGGGAGTAGCGAGTCCTTGTTTCAGGATTTCTTCCTTAGAGATATCTTCGTCGTGCAGTCCCATTTCCGCTTTCGTTGTCGGGGTGACGATCGGTTCCGGGAATTTCTCGTTTTCGCGCATACCATCCGGCAGTTTCACACCGCAGATTTCGCGTACGCCGCTTTTGTAAGTACGCCATGCGCTACCGCACAGATAGCCGCGTACAATCATTTCTACCGGAAAGCCTTCGCACAAAACTCCGACAGTAACCATCGGGTCCGGCGTAGCCATTTTCCAGTTCGGACAGATGTCAGTAGTGGCATCGAGGAATTTGGCTGCAATCTGATTCAGCATTTGGCCTTTGTAAGGGATACCTTCAGGTAAAACCACATCGAAAGCCGAGATACGGTCGGTTGCTACCATGACGAGTTTTTCGCCGTTGATGTTGTACACATCGCGCACTTTTCCGTGGTACACGCTTTTTTGTCCCGGAAAGTTGAAATCTGTTTTTGTTAATGCTTTCATTGTTTTATTATAATTACAAATTACAAGTTACAAATCACAGAAACGACTAGTTGTTGACCTGTTTCACCGGTCGTTCGCCGTTGATAACCAGTTGTTCATTCTTTCGTTTCTCCCTTTCGGCTTTCGCCTCCTTGTCGAATTTTTCGTAAGCATCTACGATGCGTTCCACTAGTTTATGGCGTACAATATCTTTTTTGTTCAATTCTACAAAGCTGATTCCCTTTACCCCTTTCAGGATGCGGAGTGCTTGCACCAGTCCCGAAGTTTGTGAGGCGGGGAGGTCAATTTGAGTCATATCTCCCGTAACGATCATTTTGGTATTCATACCCATACGGGTGAGGAACATTTTGATTTGTTGTACAGTGGTATTCTGCGCTTCGTCCAAGATTACGACTGCGTCATTCAGTGTACGTCCACGCATAAATGCTAACGGAGCAATCTGAATAATGTTCAATTCCATGTATTCCTTTAACTTGGCAGCGGGGATCATGTCCTGCAGAGCATCATATAATGGTTGCAGATACGGATCGATCTTATCTTTCATATCGCCGGGCAGGAAACCGAGTTTTTCTCCGGCTTCTACAGCGGGGCGGCTGAGGATAATCTTTTTGATCTCTTTGTTTTTCAGCGCACGGACGGCGAGGGCTATGGCAGTATATGTTTTTCCCGAACCGGCGGGGCCGATGGCGAATACCATATCGTTTTTGGCAAAGCCTTCCACCAGTTTCAGCTGGTTCTCGCTTCGTGGGATAATGGGCTTGCCGGTAACGCTGAAAACAATTACGTTTCCGGTCTGTTCCGCTTGCGGAGCATTCCCTTTTATAATGTCGATGATGACTTCCTCTTTCAGCGAATTATATTCGGCACAGTATTTTTTGAGTTTGGTGATATTTTCTTCGAAGGCACACATTTCCTCCTCATCGCCCAGCACTTTGATGACATTGCCGCGGGCAACGATGCGTAGCTTCGGATATAAAGCTTTAATTAACTGTATATTGGCGTTGTTTACGCCGTAAAAAATAACCGGGTCAATATCCTCAAGAACAATCAGTTTCTCTATCATTGAATCGTATTAAAGAAAAATTTCTGCAAATTTAGTGAAACGTTTTGGATTCTTCGGCTGTTTACGGGTGAATTTTATTGCAATTTATACTCATCGTGCAGTGATGTGGAAACATCCCTGTTTTAATTCATATTTTATGTAGCATTTATCGGCTTGGCGCAAGTCTCTCAACACTTCAGACAGAACGAGCTTCAAGGTATCGGCATTGACATCCTGCAGAGGTCGTCCGTCTTCGTCTTCCACCTTTTTGAATCGTTTCCAGCTGACGTCAAAGGTTGCGCCATAGCAATGGGCGGAGTTTGCGGAAGCATTTCCATTCCGACGGCGGAGACGCTTCACGTCACTCTGCGAACGTAGTACGGAAGTGACGATAATCTGATTTGGGTTCAACCCTTTTGCTGTCAGTGAATCAAGAAAATTGGAGCCGATGGTGTCGAGCAATTCACTGGCGCGGGGGACCAGATAGGGGATGGAATGCGTCAGAGAGTCTACTGTGTAAAATTGGTTGTCGGTGATATGGATAAGCTGTTCTTTCATCTTTTCGGCGGCGTCCCTGTCCTCCGGCGGGCAGATGCCGACGGCTTGGGCCACGGCGAGATGTTTATCATTCAAATCCGGGAAAGAACGTTTGTAACTGACTACACCACGGATGTTGCGGGGTTCGTTCAGTTTGAGAGACATATCTTTCTTTTTGCAGCCGGCAGTGAGAGTGACAAGCCCCGTAATCAATATAAATAAAGGCAGAAGGTGAAGTTTATGGTTATTCATTTTTAATATTTTGCTCGCAAAGATATAAAAAAATGCCTACCTTCAAAATGAAGGCAGGCAATCTCTATGAAATAATTTATTGGTTATTTCTTCTTCTCTTCTTTTTTCTCCTCCGGCTTTCCGGCAGGTTTCTCTTCCGTTTTGCTTTCCGGGTTGATGATACCCTTTACCGTTTCGCCGATAGGCAGTTTATCCAGTACACCGAGACTTGGGGCTACTGTTTTCACCAGTGAACTGAGGAAATTGCTTGTACCTCCGTTTCCTCCGTCGAATACGGTGATATTGCCTAGGTTCATGTGTTCGAAAGCCTTCACTTGTTCTCCGGCAATTTCCTTCCATTGGTCTACCATCTTGTATTGGATGGCGATGGCAGGGTTCGATTCTGCTGCTCTGACCATAGCCTCGAAACCTTCTGCTTCTGCGAGCAATGACCTCTTCTTACCTTCTGCTTCCGCTTCCAGTTTCAGTTGGATAGCTTTGGCTTCCGCTTCCGCTTGTGCCAAAGTCGCTTTTGCACGTGCTTCCGCTTCACGGGTAATCTTTTCGGCGATGGCATTTGCCTGAAGGATAGCCTCCTGTCTTGCGATCTCTGCCGGAACGATCTTTTCAGCTTTCAGTGAAGATTCTACTTTCTTCGCTTTTGCTTCTTCCACTTCTTTTTGGGCGATTTCCCGGGCAGTTTGTACGGCAGCTTCCGATTTTGCAGCGGCTTCACCGGCTTGCTTGTCGGCATTTGCCTGTGTGACGGCTAATTCGGCATTTGATAAGGCCACTTCCTTCTGTGCGTCATTACGTCCGATAGCCGCTTTCTTAGCAGCTTCTGCCTGTTTGATTTCCATGTCGGAGTTCAGTTCGGCGACACGGCTTTCCTTTTCGGTGTTTGCCTGCTCGATGCGGATATTCTTTTCCGCTTCCGCTTTGGCCACTTGCGATTCTTTTTCTGCGTTGGCAAAGGCTACCTGAGAGATTCTCTCCTTATCCGCATTTGCTACAGAGATTTCCTGTTGCTTTTTAGTTTCGGCGATGGCGATATCCTGATCTTTGCGGGTTTCCGCAACCTTTGTTTCACGTTCCTTTATCTGATTGGCAATTTTGATAGCACCCAGCTTTTCCTGTTCTTCGATGTTGGCTTGTGCTTCGTTCAGAGCCTTGCTTTCAGCTTCCTTACCCAGGTTGACGATGTAGTTGGCAGCGTCGCGGATATCACTGATGTTGATGTTCATCAGATACAAACCGAACTTGCGAAGTTCCGTGTCGATGTTGTCTTTTACTTTAGACAAGAATTTATCACGGTCGGAGTTCAGCTCTTCGATAGTCATGTCTGCAATCACCAGACGCATCTGACCGTATACTACATCCGTAATCAGGTTCTGTTTGTCATCCATTGTCAGTCCCAGCATACGTTCGGCAGCATTCTGCATCACTTCCGGGTCTGTGCTGATAGCTACGGTGATGGTAGTGGGTACGTCCACACGGATATTTTGGGCAGATAGGGCGCCTGTCAGTTTACAGTCTATCTGCAATGGTTTCATAGAAAGGAATTCGTAGCCCTGAATGATCGGCCATACGAAAGCGGCCCCACCGTGATATAACTTGGCTGATTTCTTTTCTCCCCCTGTTTTACCGTATACAACGAGGACTTCGTCACTCTTACATTTACGGTAACGCGACAGGATGCCGATAAAAGTAAGCAGAATGACCGCCACTAGTATAGCAGCCATGATTAGCATTTCTTGTGTCATAAAATTGTGTATTTGAATAGTTATTTAATGTATAAAGTTCCGTCTTTGTAGCTGCTGATGATTGTTCTGTCTCCGGTCTGATATGCTTTTCCGGTTTCGGAGATCACGTCCACTTCGCGCATGGCGCCGTCCCGGTTTGTCTGTACGGTATATTTGTTATCACTTTGCTTGAAGTAAATGGTACATTCCCGTCCTACCAATTGATCGGTCTCTTCAGACCGGTTCACTTGCTGCAGTTGATAGGCTTTCTTATAAAGGAACCATACGGCAAAGACAAAGAACAGACCTACCAGAATTCCGATTGCATAACTTGCTATATCGGCATTTCCTACGAGGTACATATACCATCCGAATCCGATCCCGAAGTGGGTGAGACCTTTGAAAGATACTACGCTGCTGATATCAGCATCCACGTCCACATCTATGTCTCCGAAGAAAATGGATAATACGAATTGAATAAGAAAAATTCCTGTAGTGACGAGGGCGATGATTAGGAAGATGGTATGACTCATAGTAATTCTGTATTAATATAAATGTATCAGTTATAATACTCCAAATATACAGGTTTATAAGAGATAAACAAAGATAATGTGATAAAAAGTAGATATGTTTCGAAAAGTTTTCATTTTCAGATTGCCTCTGTTCAATTACCTGTGTTATCAATATACAATTACTCTTGTATAATTTTGGGACCAATCCGGACTATTGTAACCGTATACGAGGAAAGGATTATTAGGCTTCATGGCTATTACATGTTTTACGTTATACATTTTATGTAATACAAAGAACACAATAAATAATCAGATATGCAAAGAATCACTCACATAAGATATTCATTTCTTGATCTCCCAAAAGCCATTACGACGTCCGTTTTTGCGTTCTATAATACCTCTTTCACTTAAGTTTACGGTCATGGATTTGACGGTTCTCTCAGATTTTCCTATGTGTTGTGCTATTTCTTTTTGTGTTGCATTTGGTTTTTCTTTGAGGTAGTTAAGTACGGCTATCTCTTCCAAAGTGCAGTCTAAAGTGCAATTTTTGCACTTTGGGATATCCATATCAGTCTGTTTTGCACTTTGAATGGCTTCCTTTTCGATTTCGTCGATCTGTAGATTTCGATTTTTAAGTTCATTTTGTTCGTTGAGAATCAGGTTTCTGAAGAATTTTTCTAAAAATTCGGTCGTGGCATACACACCTTTGGTTAGGTCATTATAGTTAGCTCTGACGAGAGCATTGCGGAAGTACCAAGAATGGTTGGCGAAGGTCTCGTTACTGAAATTGAATCCAAAAGTATGCAGATATTTGATCGTGAATACGGCTGTTGTGCGTGTATTTCCTTCACCAAAGGCGTGTATTTGCCATATTCCAGAAACGAATCGGGCAATATGTCTGATGGCCTCATCTATATTCAGATTTTTATAATCAAAAATCTTTTCTTGAGAGAAATCATATTCCAAGGTTTCGCGGATACTTCCTGCACTGGCATAAAGTACTGTTGCTCCTTTCAGTACCCATTCATTCTTTGTAATATTGTAATCCCGTATTTGTCCGGCATGGCTGAATATGCCTTCAAATAAATGCCGATGAATAGCCAAGTATTCGATAGGTGAGAATGTGAATGTATTCTCCGAAAGGATCTCTGTTATTCTGGCTGAGACCTTATCGGCTTCTTCCGTACGATCTTCGCTAGATGAACGGGCAACCTTTGATTTGTAATAACTATCAACTAATTGTTTGACCTCGTCAATAGTGATATCCCCTTCAATGTGTTGGCGGGCTTTTTCCTTCAAATATTCCGAAGGTTTAAGACCATCAACAGCTTGCAGGCCAATGGCTGTTTGCCAAGCGTATCCTTTCTCCCGCTTATGCGGTTCGCTCTGTCTTATGTATTCCTCGAAGTCGTTCATCTTTTACGTTATACATTTTATGTAATACAAAGAACGCAATAAATAATCAGATATGCAAATCATGTGAACTCCTGCGAATCATAACTTATGCTTCCGGTGAATTGTTGTTCACAAACAAAACAAGCTTTTCTTTCTTGTAATCAGAAAAAAAACGTAGTTTTGTGATACCTAAGAAAAGGAAACGATATGGAACAACAAGACAGATATATCAGATTTGATTGGGCGCTACAGTACCTTCTTCGTCGAAAAGCAAATTTTGGTGTACTTAAGGTTTTTTTGGCCGTTCTGTTGGGCGAAGACGTGGAAATCATCGAACTGTTGGAAAGCGAAAATAATTGGTGGACTGTGGATGATAAGTTTAGCCGGGTAGACATTAAGGCTAAAAACTGTAAAGGTGAAGTCATTATTGTAGAGATTCAGAATATTCGTGAGTTGCATTATCTGGAACGTATCATCTATGGGGTTGCGAAAGCGATCACAGAGCGCATTTCCCTTGGCGGACGCTACTACGAGGTGAAAAAGATTTATTCTATCAGCATCCTTTACTTCGATATAGGTAAGGGTGATGATTATTTGTACTATGGTCAGAATAACTTCACGGGAGTACACACCAGAGATCGGCTCAAAGTAACCACTAAAGAAAAGGATGCTCTCGTCCATAAATTTCCGACAGAAGTTTTTCCTGAATATTTCCTGATTCGTGTGAATGAGTTCAATAAAGTAGCCGTCACTCCTTTGGAGGAATGGATTGAGTATCTTAAAACCGGTTGCATTCGTTCCGACACCACAGTTCCCAGCTTGGGCGAAGCTCGTCAAAAGCTGATTTATTATAATATGCCTAAGGAAGAACGGCATGCTTATGATGAGTATTTGAGCGTTATTATGATACAAAATGACGTATTGGATGGAGCTAAATTGGAAGGAAGAATAGAAGGTCGTATGGAAGTTAGTATGGAAGGTCGTTTGGAAATCGCCCGGAATCTGAAATCAATGGGGATGGACACGGCAACGATTCAAAAAGCCACCGGATTGTTGCCGGAAGAAATTCAAGATTTGTAAATATAGCTATCATTTTTGCTTCATTGACATGAAGCTATCACTTTGACAAGTTAAAAAGGCTTCTACGGGTTGGAAGCCTTTCTTATGGGCAATGCAATCTGAAGACATTTCGCGAATTATAACTTACGTTTCCATGTTTTCCTGTCAAAATCACCAAATCGTGAAACTTATTTTTCGTCCCATATGATAAAGGCTTCGCATCCTCGCTCGAATTCATCTCTTTCGGGGGGTCCTATAGCACCAAAATCTTCGGTGATCAAGTCTTCTATAGGAGTACATCCATTAATCTTTATTTTTTTATTTGTCATCATCATTTGTTCTCCTTTCATTTTCTTTTTGCACAAAAAATCCCCACCCACTCAGCGCTACTTTCACAAGCTGCCTCTGAGTGGATTGAGGAACACAAACAAAACAAACAATATATTGTGTAATTACTATTATAAGGTTACGAAGCTTATACTCTTCTACAGCCTTTATGCTGTAGGGCAATCAAGCACAAGCAGTGAATCTTCGCACAGCGTAATGGAACACTTTTCCAATATACTGAGGTCGATTTCAACTTTTATCCGACCGCAGACATCTTGCACTTTGTGTTTGAAATCTACAAAGCCCTTCACAAATTTCTCGATCCGGTTGGCTGAATGTTCGTAAGCATACCAGCGTCCGTTCTCTTCAAACAGATAGGCTTGACGTGTATCTGATGATTCTAGTTGGAGGATGTCTCTTGGTTCCATAATATTATAGTTAATAATTAATTATCGTTGATAATATTTCCGTTAGCATCTACGTCTACGTCACGGACACAACGTAATGCTACTTTATATGACCTGTTCACTTCATCTAAGAACAGTATTCCAGCGTTATAACCAAAATGTCTTTTTGAATTATATTTCCATTCAGTTCTAGTATATCCTCTGGCTTGTTGAGTCTTGTCGTAGACAAACTCACTATTTTGGGTATACATAATCATAAACTCTCTTTGATTAGGTGTCCTCCATTTACCTTTACCGTTGCCATTCCCACTTTCACTATAGTTATAACATTTACTATGATTACGAGGAAGGCTGGTTGTTATGGCAACATGGTCTGCCCACAATCCATTTTCTGCTGACAGAAAATCTTTAGCCATTTTGAAGGCTTTATATGGTCTGTTGGTAATACTGAAATTATCATGTAATCCAAGTTCTCCTGAGCCTTGTTTACCACGGGTGTTTTTTTCATCCATTTGTGCAAGATTGAATACGCGTGTATTCTTATCATATGTGAATACGCTACCGACTTTTGTGGTTTCACTACTTGCATTAGTTGAGTTCATCTTTAAATTTAGATTACGAACGCATCTTATTTCTTTAGGTGCTCCTGCATATGTTCTGTCCCCAAAAGAAGCTCCTTCTTCTGCCCATAGTTTCCGGTTGTCACTTAGAAGATAATGATATCTTGTATCTCCGCTTGTTGTAACTGTGCCTATAGGATGTGAATCTGCGTCAAATAAAGGAGTGATTAAACTTTCTGCTCCCAAAAACATTCCGGTCAACTGATCTGTTGCAGGTAAATACCATTTTAATTCTTCTGGATCAATAGTTCCATTACCATTTTCATCTCTATTTCTTGACAAGCAAGCAGACCAACCACTCGTTCTGGTAATTGTAAAGGTGTGTCCATCTGTGTTTGGGCTAGTCATACTGGCATGATTCGTCCATTTGCTGAGGTCTACACTTGGCCGTGATGATATTGTTCTATTTATATATTTATATGTATTGTAATAACCGTTGGAATTACTAAGACCGCTAATACCTGGACCTTCGTTTGCTGGTATTCCTGTTTCATTAACATGTTCCAGACCAAGAGCAGTCTGATCGCTATTAAAATGCGTAGCACTATAATAAGTTTGGATAGACCTTTGAGTAATCAGATATTGCGCATCTGCATAACTACTTTCTTTATCTAGGCTATATTCAGGGGTGAACAGTAATATGACATATCTGTTTTCTTTGTTTACAAAATACTTCCAATATGGTTGGGTCCAATTTTCTCCAGCCGGAACTTGATCATAATAATATTCATCTACAAAAACTGTATAATAGAATGTAGTATTATCGTTTCCGTATTGGCTTGTAATATCTGATGCTAAACCAAATAAATCAATTAAACTGTTTCCATTCGTAGGGTATGTTGCCAAAGTCCCTTTTGTACAACGTTTAAATCTGATCCATTTATAATCTCCCATCTTACGTTCGTTTTCATTTGAAGTATTAGTGACAGATGTTCCAAAGGGAGTTTTTACCATAAAACTTAATTCCCTGGCTTGCGCTTTGGTCAAACCTATAATAAAACAGTTGTAATGTGCATCCAATGTGTATACCTTTGTTTTTGCATCTATGACGTCTCCTTCTACTCCCGGACGTACTTCATCCTTACGTTGGACTTCAACACGAATATCTTCAGTGTCAATGATTGTTACGTTATATGTGTATTTTTTGTTTCGTTCACTTTTAAAGTTAGTAAAATCTTTTTCACCTCCTCCTAAGTGTATTGTATATTTCACATTCGCCACTTTCTTTCCACCGATTGTAGTATTACTGCTTTCTAATTCCATATTGGCTTGAATTTCTACATAGGTAGCGTATGGTTCTACAAATTTGTACTCACCTGTATTTAAGTTATTATTCTTGACTTCCGCTTCTCTTTCCGCATAGCTTGATATGGCTTTTCCATTATATAGCTTTGCATGCTTTCTATTTTCAAGCATATAGAAATCGAAAGAACATGACTTTCCTGTTTCATCTGTTGTAACCTTTTGCTCTGAAGGACTTATGGAGTAATCACTCTTATTACTTTTTACGGCATCTTGCTCTTGTGACAATAGATATGATTTTATAGGCACATTATATATCTTCCATCCTGTTAATTCGAAAGAGGTCACTTTTGAATTCTTTCCTCCCCAAGATATCTTAAATGTAATGTGAGAATCTAAGCGTTCTAATACTATATTTCCGTTTAATGTACTAGTGCCTTTGGTAATAGTACATTCCCCCTCACTTTCCTGAGTTTGACCGGCGGAAGTAGGAATGTAAGCTCCGCACATGACTAATGCGGCCTGTGTCCGGTCAACTTGTGCTGCTGATGTGTTTGAATTTAAAGTGGCGGTTACTGCTTTTAGGTCGTTAATATTGCTGACCCGGTCCAATTGTTCTTTTATGCTTTCTCCTCCGCTTAGTTGGTTACTGTAAACATTGGCAGCAGCAAAAATATAACTTTTTCCACTTGTCGTTTTGATGCCTTTAATGGTTCCGTGAGTTGGGTTTGCTTGCCCTCCTTCTATTTTATCATTTAAATCTTCTGCACTGTAATATTGTGTACCTGCTTTGATATTGCCTTCAGAGTCGAATATTAACAAGTATAGGTCATTGATTTGAAATTCTTCTTCATTACGTAATCCTCTCGTCATTATTGCCATTTCCGGCGTCGATACATTGAGGGCTATTTCTACAGGGATACCTTCTTCTACACTATTGTTTTTGATGATTTCGTCTTCTTGACATGCAAAGAAGAAAATACTCATCAGTGCAAGACAGAATGCTTGTTTTTTATATATTGATATATTGTTTTGCTTTTTCATGCTAATTTCTCCTTAATTAAAAGATGGTACATCAACTGAGATCAAATCCCACTTTTTTACTGTATAGTCCAAATTTAATGACGCATCTTCTGCTTTTATACTTTTGATGTTGAATATATAAATGTAGTTACGTAAAACGTCATGGATATCACCGTTATGAGTGAATGCTAAATTATATTCCTTAGGCGTATTATAAACATTAGCTTTAATATGTAAGTATACTCTCCTGTCTTCCGCTATACCTGTGTTTTTGTGTTCCGGAATATAAAAACGGTTTTCAAAACAATTCCCTTCTTCGCCTTTTAAAGGTCCGGATGATAAGGCAGAAGTTGATATTTGGGAGGTTGCCGGTATATATGGAAGATTATTACCATTTTGGGCGGCGCAATATCCTTGAGTGTTATAATTATGTAGAGTGATTTCTGTAATTTCAACTCCTTCAAGTCCTTTGCCTTTGTTTACCGTTACATTTACTTTTGCAATGGCTCGTGTTAATTGTAATTCGGCTTTATTGTAGTCTCCTGCTTGGAGTGGTTGTATCTCGCACTCTCCCGCCATAGGTATATAAGTACTCCAATCGTCACTGCTATCATAATTGAAAACTAATTGTGAGTATAGCATTGCCGGAGCTGTAGTATTACTTAAGGTGGGAGTACCTGACTTTATGGCTTGTTTGTTTTCGCCATTCACAACTACAATGAGTTTTACCGCCACGGCAGAGTTATAACTTTCAGACAATGTTCCTTGTATGGTTCGTGTTATGTCTCCATCTGTTCCAAATATTGATACGTACTTTACTTCTTCGATAAATCTGTTGTTTTGAAATGCGTATATATGAACATCTTTTATTTTTCGTTCGTTTAGTTCTCCATCTGTCGTACTGCCATCTGTTTCACCTGCTCTGGTAGTGGTGTTGCTAATCGCAAAATTCAGAACAAGTTTAACACGCGCATCTGTTACCATTTCTAGATTTTTGTTGCTATCCGGACACCCATCCATAACTCCGTCTGAGACACACGATGTTGCCATCATGCAGAGGATAGCCAGCAAATAATATGTCAATATAGAGTATTTCATTCTTTTTTTGTATTAAAGTTCAATATCATTGATTTGGATGATCCAGTCGTTTACATCAATTACAGTTTTGATTAATGCAAGCTTTTCGTCTACAAAAATCTTTATGGTATATTCATCTTCACGATCCAAGTATTCTTGGAGAGAATAGTTTCGATCTTTATATTTTTCCGCGTCTACTTCTTCGAAATATTTTATCAAATCATCACTATGGAACAGTACTTCTTGTGTTTGAGAGTTCTTGATCGTCAATTCAGGGGTTTGTCCTTTTACGAGTCTTGCCACGCTTAAATCGGAGGTAATGCCGTTATACTCTTTGGCAGGCTCGTTTTCTGCACTAAAAGCTCTTGTTTTAACAATTTCAGTTTTGGTATTATACGGCTTATATGTTAATAGATTATCTTCGAGCAATGAGTTGTCATAATTCATGTATCCATTATCATCGTATATTGCACATTGGAAAGTTTCTTCTGTCAATGCTTTGGTTATGGGGCCATTGGACTGATTGACTTGTGCGACGATAACATGGATGGTATTGGTGTTTTTCACTAATGACACGTTGGTGATTTGTTGTCTTCCACTGCGGGTAGTCGGTCCTTTTTTAACTTCACCGTGCCAAAGCGAATATAGACTGTTGTCTACTATATATAAGTCCTTTTCATCTTCTGAGATGCTTCGGGTGGCTTGTTTGCGTAATGTTTTTACAGCTAATTCCTCAATCTTTGATTGATTGGGGTATAACAAAGGAACTGCAAATGATTCATCATTTAATCCTGCCCATACTACTAGGCGGTATTGAGAAGGATCTATTCCTTCAATATTCATTGCATAATCTCCTTCGCCCAATGGTTCACCTTCATCAGTCTTCTGGTAAACAAGGTTGTTGTTATCATCAAAAGCATAAAGAGTGACGGTTCTTACCTGTTCGGCAAATACGTCCTTTTCTTCCATATTGTAGTCATACTTGAACTTGACACAATATTCGATGTCGCAATCTTCATTGTAATTCAATACTGAATCACAGGATGTGATTGCACCAGCCAATATTGCAAGTGACAATATCTTGTTTGCCTTTTCTTGTATGGTAGTTAATATTTGTTTCATCATTTCTTTTTTTATGCTTTTGCGGAGCGTATGTTTTGTTTGGATGTAATGCTCTGTTTTTGTAGAGAAGAAAAAGTATCGGGAGAGGAGAAAGCCTCTCCCGATATATTATTTAGAAATTAGAGTTCAAAATCATTAACTTGGATAGTCCAAGGATTGATTGTAGTTTCAACTACCAATTTTGTTGTTTTATCTTCTGGATCAAGAGCAGGTGTCGGAGTACCAATCTCTTTAATCTTACTTACATTTAATTTATACCAGTTGTTACGTAGGATTGATGCTGCTTTATCTGGAACAATTGTGTTAATAGTAGCTTCATAATAGCATATACCTCCATCGTACTTTTTAATACCTAAATTAGCTAGATCTTCACGAGACGTTTCAGCTGTGATGGCATTGATTGCAGCGTCATTGTAATATGCCTTCATTTCTGCCAAATCTTTAAATATATAGTAAGCTTCAGGATTTTGTACTGCTCTGATATAGAAATCAGATTTGATAGCAGTTTCACCAATATAAACTTGACCTTTATAGTGAACTTTTGTAGGATTACTATTACCATAGTTTTCTAAGCAATAGGTAATTTCATTATCAGCATCTTCCTTCTTTGTAAGCCATTTGTAGTATGTGTCTAAAGGATATGATCCTTGTGCGGAATATGCTTGTAAATAGTTAATAGCACCAATCGTACTATTAAAATAACTTTTGTCTCTTGTTTCATTTAAAGCAAAAGTGTTATTTGACAAGTTTGAGTATGAATGAGATAATAACTGAATCTTAACTGCTGCAGTCTTATCGTCTTTGTCTGTATATTTCACCCCCTGAGCATCAATAGTAAATGGGGTCTTTTGCGTTTTCTCGTCTAATTTAGCAGCTATGCGATCTACGTTAATCTCTGCTTTATTATCTGTTCTTCCAGCTACTATATTTATTGATTTTGCTGTTTTACCACTCATCATAAATTTGTTTGGTGCGGCAATTCCGGCTGCAAGGTAACCTAATCCAGTTTCAGGCAGTATAAGGGTTTCTGTAAGAGCTAGCGTTGCAGGATTTACATTCTCATCAATATTTAAGTTATTAGGATTGATGAATGCATATACTGTAACATCATTACCTGCATCTACAGTAAATTCTGTTGTAGTATACTTTTTCGCACCGTTAGCTGCCTCTGTAATAGGTGTCAATTTGTCATATACAAGTTTCTTGCCTCCATTTGCATATTGAAGTACTACTGTAATTGATGATTGATTTACGTTCCATTCTACTTCTTCACCATTTACTTTGTCACCACTATTGTCACCAGTAGCTCTCGTTTGATTTGCGAAATTGAAATAAAGTTTCATGCTCGCTTCTTCAGTTGGAGTTTGGTTACCGTTGTCAACGATTTCGTCAATGTCATTGCTACAAGCTGTCATGGCTGCTACTGCCAAACCTGCTAATAATAAATTTTTTACTTTCATTTTTGTTTTGATTTTAATGTGTGATGCTATAATTCTTTTTTTGGGTTTGCACACTATATATAATGTATACTGTGCTAATTGTTTTTTTTCTTCTTTTGAGGAGAGTCATCTAAAGGATGAGGGTCGTTTGTTTTGTTAAAACATCATTTTCTTTTTTAATAGGAAGCCCTTATATTATATAAGGAAAGAGAAGTAACTTCCGAGAGGAATGATTTTGTTTGTTTCTAATAGGCAATGTTTCTTTAATTGTTTATATACTGATTTTATTGTTTTGTTCTTTTGTTTGTTTCGCAAGAAACTTTTGTTCCTTATCGACATTGCAAAGGTATGGGAGAAATGCGAAATCGTTAATTGGTGTTTTTTTCAATTTTTAAGGTGAATTTTTCAATCTTTTAAATGGTCTTTTGGGATGGGTGAATTGATCGTTTTTTGAATGATTTTTTGGTTAAATGAATGTTTTGCCGCCTATGTTTTCTATTTACCGCTGTTGTTGTTTTATTATTTTCTTCAACTATTTTAGATATAGCGAATAGAATTTGCAGCTAATGTATGGGGAGTTAGTGAAATTGTGTTTCGTTCATTCCGTTTTGAATGATTTACTACTGCTTTGCATCACATTGAGAATTACAGTACCGATTAGGGTTCAGATTGTTCAGCTTTATCATGAAACTCCCTGTTCATCGATATTCCGGCTGAAAGTACTATCCTGAAAACTAGGAATATTGCTTTCAGTGCTTTCAGCCGTGTTGCTAAACTCAATCATCGTCTTACCACCAAATATACATTCCCATATTCCGTATGC
>ULQH01013385.1_pt1 | contig 19801 bp, 22 predicted proteins | sample 1954381 | NCBI WGS metagenome assembly ULQH01 (sample SAMEA4835653, study PRJEB28245) | human gut metagenome | biome: gut microbiome; material: fecal sample | place: Denmark | collected 2008
AGTATTTTGCGGTGCAGGATGAGCTGCAGGTGCGGAAGCGCCGCAGGCGGAAACAGCAAGTGGCGTCAGCGCAGCGCTTAACAGCAAAAGTAATTTTTTCATAGGTATCCCTCCGTTTTATTTGTATAGTTTAATTATAAAAAGCGCAGGGCATGGCGTCTAATGCTTAATTGTTATGCGCCAACATGCGTTTTTGGCATGAAGTGCAGGCGGGAGTATGCTTCAACTTGCGCGTTTAAAAATTTTTAACTACAATAATTATATGGAGAAATGCTTTAAAGGAGGAACTGGCATGAAATACCGTGAACTTGGCAAAACAGGATTGAAAGTAAGTGAAATAGGCCTTGGCTGCGAAGGATTTAACGGCAAAGACGCCGCTTTTACGCAGGAAATGTTTAAACTTGCTCTGGCAGCGGGCGTAAACTGCATGGATTTATACAGCCCCAACCCGGAGATGCACAAAAATATTGCAGCGGCACTTGGCAGCCGCCGCAAAGATTTTATTTATCAGGCGCATTTATGCACGGAATGGAAGAACGGGCAGTATAAGGCTGTGCGCGATATTGCCAGTGTAAAAGCTGCGTTTGAAACTATGCTGAAAAATTTGAACACGGATTATATCGATATCGGCATGATTCATTATGTAGATTCGCCGGAACTTTGGCGCACGATTGAAAGCGGCGGCGTTCTGGATTATGCGCTGGAACTGAAAGCCGAAGGCAAAATTAAGCACATCGGCGTAAGCAGCCATAACCCGCTGGCAGCGCTGGAAGCCGTAAAAAGCGGCAAGGTGGAAGTGCTGATGTTCAGCGTAAACCCCAGCTATGATTTGCTGCCCGGCACGGATGACGTGGAAAAACTGTGGGCGGAAGAAAGCTACAAAAAGCCTTTGCTGAACCTTGACCCCAAACGTGCGGAACTTTACGAAACCTGCCAGCGTTTGGGAGTGGGCATTACCGTTATGAAAGCCTTTGGCGGCGGTGACCTTTTGAGCGAGTACAGCCCGGCAGGCAAGGCGCTGACGGTGGTGCAGTGCCTGCATTATGCGCTGACACGCCCGGCGGTAGCGGCTGTTATGAGCGGTGCGCGTACCATGGAGGAATTAAAAGCCTCGCTTGATTACGAAAAAGCAAGCGAAGCCGAAAAAGACTATGCAGAAGTTTTTGCAAGCTTCCCCAAAATCAGCTGGGAAGGGCACTGCATGTACTGCGGCCATTGCGCGCCGTGCCCCAAAGGCATTGACGTGGCAAACGTAACCAAGTTTTTGAACCTTGCCAAAGCGCAGGGCGAAGTGCCGGAAACCGTGCGCGAGCACTATGCAGCGCTTAAAGCCCACGCCGGCGACTGCATTGCCTGCGGCGCCTGCGCCAAACGCTGCCCCTTCGCCGTTGACCCCGTTGCCAATATGAAAGAGGCAAAAGAAGTTTTTGGGTATTGAGATAGGAAAAATAAATAGTAAAACAACAAAACCGGCATCGTTATGATGCCGGTTTTTGGTTAGAAGGGGAAAGGTTTATGGATGTTTCAAATCTGCTGTTAGGTTCTTTTATTGTGCTGTCTGGTTATTTGCGGGGTTATTTATCCTCGTTGTAGAACGGGCATTCATCGCCCCAGTCGCAGTGGCCGTCGTGGTGGTAGCGGTCATAGTGGCGGTCGCGGTCATAGCGTCCTTCGCCATGGTGGCGGCCATAACCCGGGCCCCAGCCGCAGTGCAGTCCGCGGAAGTTGCCGCGCGGGCCGCGGAACATGTCTTTAAGTGCTTCCTGTTTTTGTTCTTCGCTCATGCTGGCCCATTTTGCTCTGGCTTCGGCTTCGCGTTTTTCGATAGCTTCGCGTTTTTCTGCCGGCAGTTTGCTTAAAAATTCGTCATGCCATTTCTGGCGCTGTTCAAATTTCTGCTGCGGGGTCATTTCCATCCATGCCAGCCTTGCAGCATCACGCTCGGCACGCTGTTCGGGGGTAAGCGGAGTGCCGCGGCGCAGAGGCATCAGGCGGCGTGCATCGGCATCGCCTTCGCTTAAAATTTTTTCTACTTTATCGCGCATGGTAGGCTGAACCTGTTCGGTTTGGCCTGCCGCAAAAACCGGTACGCTGATGGCGGTGATTAAACCTGCAACTACTAAGGATTTGAATAATTTGCTTTTCAACATATCAGGTCACTCCTTTAATTTATGCTTATTCGTTATGCTCTTTAGCTTGTCTTTATTGTACAGTGTGCTTGTGGCAAAATTATGGCAAAAATATTTTATTTTGAGGTTTTTTAGCCACATTTTACTGTTAATATTATATCAGCAATTAAAGCAAAAAGTAAAAAACTGCCGCCTTTGGGCTGATGTAAGGGTTAAATTTCTGCGCAAAAATATGTATAATATAGGTAAGTTTTGTGCAGAGAGGTGATGGCAGTGGAAAAAATGCTGATTGCTGATGATAATAAACAAATTACTTCCATTCTATCCAACTATGCGCGCAAAGAAGGTTTTGAACCGGTAGTTGCGCTTGACGGCGAGGAGGCTTTGCGCCTGTTTGACGAGCATGAGCCGGATATTGCCATGGTGCTTTTAGATGTTATGATGCCGAAAGTGGACGGTTTTGAAGTATGCCGCCGCCTGCGCGGAAAATCGCTGGTGCCGGTAATTATGGTTACTGCCCGCGGCGAAGATTTTGAAAAAATCATGGGGCTTGATATCGGCGCCGACGATTATATTATAAAGCCTTTCAGCGCGGGCGAAGTAATGGCACGCGTGCGTGCAATTTTGCGCCGCATGCAGCCGCGCGAGGAAAAAACTGCGCATAACATTTACAGGTACAGTAATTTAATGATTGATTTGGACAAATACGCCGTAACCGTAAATGGCAGCGAGGTGCCGCTGACGAAAAAAGAGGTTGAGCTTTTATGGACTCTTGCCAAAAACAGCAGCAAGGTCTTTTCGCGCGATAACCTTTTAGACAGCCTGTGGGGCTACGATTATTACGGCGACAGCCGCACGGTGGATTCGCACATTAAGCGCATGCGTGCCAAGCTGGATAAGTTTGAGCATCCCGGCTGGGAAATAAAAACCATTTGGGGTGTAGGTTACCGCTTTGAGGAGAAAGCAAATGCATAACAAAATAGCTTTAAAGCTTACATTGTATTTTGCCGCAGTGCTTTTGGTGTTCGCACTGGTGGTAGGCGGCAGCTTTGCGCATTTTTTCCGCGAGCATACGGTGGATATAAAAAGCACGGAGCTTAAACAGCGCGCCGTGCGCATTGCCGAAGTGCTGAGCGAAAATGCAGGCTGGCTGGAAAAACGCGGTGGCATTGCCAATACGCGCTTTATAAGCTACATCAACAACATTACCATGGAAGATGTGTGGGTTGTTAACAGTGACCGCGAACTGAAGCTGCCGCAGCGCATGAACCATCATATGGGCATGCACCGGCGGATGATGCACGCAGATACGCAGACTCAGGTGCCGCCGCTGAAGGAGTTTCCGCGCCGCAGCGTTACTTTTGAGCAGCTGTCCGATGTTACCCGCAACTGCGTGGAGCAGGCGTTTGCCGGTACGGTATCGGTAGCGGAAGATTTTAACCCCGTGCGTGAGGAAACCATGCTTTGCGCTGCTGCGCCTGTATACGACGAAAACGGTGCAATCCAGGCGGCAGTGCTTCTGCATTACCCCGTGCAGGGCTTGCAGTCCGCAACGTGGGAAGGCGTAAGAATCCTGCTTTTATCCTGCGCTATTGCGCTTTTGCTCGTATCGTTTTTAAGCGTGCTGTTCAGCTGGAAGTTTACGCGCCCCTTAAACCGCATGAAGGAAGTGGCGCAGAAAATGGCAGAGCATGATTACACAGAACGCTGCAACATCAAACAGAATGACGAAATAGGTGCGCTTGCCGCCACGCTTGACGAACTTGGCAGCCGTCTTCTGGATGCCGACGAGGCAGGGCGCAAGCTGGAAAAACTGCGCCGCAGCTTTATCGCCAATATTTCACACGAACTGCGCACGCCGGTAACGGTTATCCGCGGCAGCCTGGAAGCGCTGAATGACAAGGTTGTTACTGATAAGGAAGAAGTGGAGCAGTATTACCGGCAAATGCTGAAGGAAAGCCTGTTTTTGCAGCGGCTGATTAATGATTTGCTGGATTTGTCGCGTTTGCAGAATACGGATTTTCCCATTGAAAAGGAAAACATTAATTTATGCGACGTAGTGCAGGATGCCGCCCGTGCCAGCAAGCAGCTGGGGCAGAAAAAAGGCGTGCATGTTGACGTTAAACTGGACAGGAATGTTTACCTTATGGAAGGCGATTACGGCCGCCTGCGCCAGATGCTGATGATATTTTTGGACAACAGCATTAAGTTCAGCTACGAAGGCGGCACCGTGGAACTGCGCCTTTTGGGCGACAGGCTGACGGTGACGGACCACGGCAGCGGCGTAAAACAGGAAGATTTGCCGTATGTGTTTGAACGGTTTTATAAAACACGCGGCGAAGCCAATAAAAACGGCAGCGGGCTTGGGCTTGCTATTGCCCGGGAAATAGCCCTGCGCCATAATATTAAAGTGAGCATGGAAAGCGTGCCTGATGAAGAAACTGCGGTAATTATGATATTGCCGCCGGCAGGAGAGGATGCGGAAAATGAATTACGGATGTAACGGCAGGAGCGCCGTAATAAGCGGCGGCACCAGCGGCATAGGGCTTGCGGCGGCGCGTACGCTTTTGGCGGACGGCGCGGATGTGTGGCTTTTGGCGCGCACGGAACGGCCGCAGCTTTTGGCGGAACTTAAAGAAAACTACGGAGAAAAAGTACATTTTATACAATGTGATGTTGCAAATGTTGCCAGCTGCAAAGCTGCGGCGGCGCAGATAAAAAATGCCGGCAGCGTTGATTTTTTGATAAACAGTGCAGGCATTTACCGCGAGCAGAGCATGGAAATGCTGACGGAAACCGAGTTTGATGAAATTTTTGGCGTGAACGTAAAAGGCACGGTGTTTTTAACGCAGGCGCTGCTGCCATACATGGCAGCAGGGGGCGCGGTGGTAAACGTAGCTTCGGACGCAGGGGTAAGCGGCAACTACGGCTGTGCTGCCTACTGCGCCAGCAAAGGGGCGGTGGTGGCGTTTACCCGCGCCCTGGCGCTGGATACAGCGCCGCGCCTGCGGGTTAACTGCGTATGCCCTGCCGATATTGATACGCCGCTTTTGCAGCAGCAGATTGAAGCGGCAGGCGGCAGCTATAAACTGGCTGATGTTGCGGAAGCCTACCCAATGGGGCGCATTGGGCGTACGGAAGAAGTGGCGCATGTAATCTGCTCGCTTTTAAGCCCGGCCAACAGCTTTATGACCGGCAGCATCGTCAACGTAGACGGCGGCCTGACGGCGAAGTAAGCAGTTAAGCTATTTTTGTTGGCGGCAAAGTACAGCAGGTTAGAATTATAAAATTTAATTTTTGGAGTTTATTATGGAACAAGTATGGGGTTTAGTGGCGCTGATTGGTGCAGCGCAGATTTTAAATTCGGTAAAACAGTTAAAAAACAGCCGCCGTGAAATGTTTAACGGCGGCGGAAAGTATACTTTATTTTTATTTTCCAACATATTAAATATTTTAAGTATGCTGGTGGTTATTTACGGCGTATTTTTTAACAGCGGCGTTATTGTGCCGGCGTTTACCTTGTGGATTTTTAACTGGCATTTGTTTACCTATTATGCTGCAAAGATAAATAAAAATACAGGCCGCACTATGATTATTGCCATGCGCGTAATTACCGGGCTGCTGCTGTTGGGCTGCGTGTATATTTTGGTAATGTAAGTTTGGCAAAATGCTAAAAGCCGTTTGCAAATGCCGTTTGTTTGTTGTATAATACAAAAAGAGAGATAATCTGATGTTTGCCCGTCAGCCCTCTCCTTGTAAATTTTGAGTTTGAAAGAAAGGCTGCCAGACTTTGGCGGTCTTATTTCATTTTACGCCAAAGTTGTAAAAACTCAGCGCTTGCCAGAAATAATGGTAGCTACAAGAATACCGAAAGCAATCATTAAAGACAAAGCTTCGTATGTGCTCATGTACTGCCACCTCCCTGCATTGGGAGGAACCGACCATCAGAAATCTCTCTTTTTGCAGTAATTATTATAACATAACGCAAATAAAAAGCAATTACCGTCCTAAAAATGGGGCAGTAATTGCTTTTTTATTATTTATTTTCAGTTGTCAGTTTTTCAAGTACGCCGTCAAGCCATGCGCCGTTAAAGCTTTCTATAGTGCCTGCGTCACAGGCGGCTGCAAGTTTCGGGTCAATCGGCATGCGGGCAACGGTTTCAACGCCGTGTTTTTGGGCAATTTCATCAATGTGGCTTTCGCCGAAAACATGTATTTCCTTTCCGCAGTCGGGGCAGGTAATGTAGCTCATGTTTTCCACCAGTGCCAGTACCGGCACATCCATCATTTTAGCCATATTAACGGCTTTTTCAACAATCATGCCTACAAGTTCCTGCGGCGAGGCAACTATAACAATGCCGTCCACGGGAATGGACTGGAATACTGTCAGCGCCACGTCGCCGGTGCCGGGAGGCATATCAATAAACATATAGTCAATATCGCCCCAGATTACGTCTGTCCAAAACTGTTTAACGGCGCCGGAAATAAGCGGGCCGCGCCATACAACTGGGTCGGTTTCGTTTTTCATCAGCAGGTTAAGCGACATAACGCCTATGCCTGCCGCGGTTTTTACCGGGAACAAGCCCCATTCGCTTGCTTCGGCGCGGCCGTGCAGGCCAAAAGCTTTGGGGATGGAAGGACCTGTGATATCGGCATCCATAATTGCTGTTTTATAGCCTTTGCGCCGGGCCAGTACTGCCAAAAGCGAGGTTACGAGCGATTTGCCGACGCCGCCTTTGCCGCTGACTACGCCTATTACTTTTTTTATGTGGCTCATTTCGTTAGGTTTTTCCAAAAAACTTTCTTTTGTACGTTCGCTGCAATTTTCGGTGCAGCCTTCGCAGTTATGCGAGCAGTTTTCAACCATTTGCTTTGCCTCCTGTTGTCTGGCAGCGCTTTGCTGCCGTTTGCATTGCGGTGTTTATAAATTTCAGCATAGCACCGTAAGCGGCATCTGTCAATATTTGCAGATTGCAAGTATTTGCCTGAATTTTATTCGCACATACGGCGCAGGCGGCAGCTTTTATTTTTGCTGTATATTATATATAGGAAGAAAGTTGCACTTTAAAAAATTTTTCTGAAAATTTGCCGAAATATTATTGACTTAGTAGGAATTTATCCAGTAAAATAGTGGTGCGCAGCTTTATTTAATATTAATTTTCAGTTTGAGTTATATTAATTACAGGCGCAGTCTTATTTTACAGGAGGATTACGCTATGGTTAAAAATTTCTGGGGAGCTTTAATGGCGTTTATGGCGGCGCTTCTTTTGCCGCAGCCTGCTTTTGCAGCCGGGCTTAACGGCGCGGAACTTTCTATCGGCTGGGTGCTGCCGTTTGCGGGCATACTTTTATGCATTGCTATCTGCCCTTTGGCGGTGCCGCATTTCTGGCACGGCAATTACGGCAAGGTAGCAGTGTTTTGGGCGCTGGCAACAGCTGTGCCGCTGTTTGTAATTTACGGCGGCGGTGTTGCGGCAGGCAGTGTGGCGCACGCGCTTATCGGTGATTATATTCCCTTTATTATTTTTGTAGGTTCGCTGTACACGGTGGCGGGCGGCATTCATATCCGCAGCAGCTTTACCGGCACGCCGCTTACCAACACCTGCTTTTTGGCGCTTGGCGCAGTGCTTGCCAACATTATGGGCACAACGGGCGCGGCAATGCTCTTAATCCGTCCGCTTATTGCGGCTAACGAGCGCCGCCGTTATGTAATGCACACTTTTGTATTTTTTATTTTTATTGTTGCCAACATTGCAGGTTCGCTTACGCCGTTGGGCGACCCGCCGCTGTTTTTGGGCTTTTTGCGCGGGGTTGAGTTCTTTTGGACTACCGAGCATTTAATTTTGCCGATGCTGACGGCTGTGGGCCTTTTGCTGGCGCTGTATTTTGTAATGGACAGCGTTTTGTTCAATAAAGAAAAGGATGAGTTTTTACTGGCGGAAAGCACCTGCACCAAAGAGCCGTTTGGCGTGGAGGGCAAAATTAACTATGCGCTTTTGGGCGTAATTATTGGCGCTGTTTTAATGGCCGGTGTGTGGGACAGCGGCATGGAATTTACCGTGCTGGGCGTGCATTTAACCGGGCAGGGCGTGCTGCGCGATGTGATTTTCCTCGCGGCGGCAGGGCTTTCGCTGGCTTTAACGCCTGCTGATGTGCGCAGTGCGAACCAGTTTACCTGGGAGCCCGTGCTTGAAGTCGGCAAGCTGTTCTTCGGTATTTTTGTTACCATTGTGCCGGTGCTTGAGATGTTAAAAGCCGGTATGGCAGGCGCGTTTGCGCCGGTGGTGGCAATGGTTACCAACGCCGACGGTACGGCCAACAACGCCATGTACTTCTGGATGACGGGCGCGCTTTCGGGCTTTTTGGACAACGCGCCGACCTACCTTGCCTTCTTTAACATGGCAGGCGGCGATGCTTCCGTGCTGATGACGGAAGGCGCGCTGACGCTGATGGCTATTTCCATGGGCTCGGTATTTATGGGCGCCAACAGCTATATCGGCAATGCGCCGAACTTTATGGTGGTTGCCATTGTGCAGAACCGCGGCTTGAAAATGCCGAGCTTCTTCGGCTACCTGCTGTGGTCGGTGGGCATTTTAATCCCCATCTTTTTGCTGCTGACATGGCTGTATCTCGTATAAGGCACACTAAAGGTATTTATGCCAAGGCATATCAATACAAAATTTAATAAGGAGGAATAAACGATGAGTTCAGACAACAATGAAACCAGGCAGGTGCAGATTGCCGTCGCCGACCCGACACCGCTCGGATTGTTCGGACTTTCCGTGGTGACGTTTGTTGCATCCATGCAGAAGCTGGGTGTGGTCAGCGATGTTTCGTGGGTCATTCCCTGGGCACTGGTCTGCGGTTCATTTGCTCAACTGCTCGCCGCCTATTTCGATTTTTGCCACAAGAATATTTTTGGAGCATCAATCTTCGGCGCATTCGGCTTTTTCTGGTCGGGCGTAGCGATGAGCTGGATGATTAAAGCCGGTACCTTCGGTGCGGGGCTGGCAGCCGGGGTAGACCCCAAAGCGCTTGGCTTTGCCTTTCTGGCGTACTTTATGTTTGCGTGCATCGGCACGATTGCCGCAGCAGAAGCCAACACATTTTTATTTGTGGACATGCTCCTGATTGATGTACTGCTTTTGTGCCTGGGGCTTGATACGCTTGGTATCGGCGGACACTGGGCGCACGATGTTGCCGCTTATTCGGAACTGGCTATTTCGCTGCTTTCGATGTACGGCGCAGGCGCGGTATTTTTAAATAATTTCTTCGGGCGCGTGTTCTGGCCGTTGGGCAAACCGCTCGGAATCTTTAAAAAAGGCTGATTAAAGGCCTTAAGATGGCAATATAAAAGCACTATCCGTGTTGGGTAGTGCTTTTTTGTATGCCCGGTTTATTGCAGGTTGTTGTTAAAATGTTTGTGCAGCTCGTCTTTTGCAAGCAGTTCTTCCAGCTTTTTGGCAATTTCTTCCACAATAAGGTGGCAGGGGTTTTCATAGCCTGCAATTTGCATATCGTGCAGGGTGGCGCATTGTAGCGTGCCGAACTTTTCAATAACAAAGTCCGTCAGTTCCGTTACCATGCTGTAACCATGAAAATTCTCGCTGTCCTCCTGCCCGTCCTGTGCGGTAACAAGGCCGATAATGCCAACGGCAACGGTAAAGGCGCCGCAGCACGAAAGCTGCGTTTGCATGCCGATGCCCATAATGGAGAACATTTTCCGCGCATTTTCCGGCAGGTTTAAGCCGTAATATTCGTTGCAGGCTTTAAACATAGCCTCGGCGCAGCTTAAAGTTGTGCCTACATGATATTTATTGACAAGTTCGTATAGTTCCATAAAGCCTCCTTCATAACTGCTTGCGCAGATAAACCATATCTTTAAGCAGCACGCCGCCGTCGTAAATGGGGTGGCTGTAATTATCGGCAAAAAAGTTTTTAATAATATGCGAGCGTACAAAGCCGAGCTTTTGGTAAAAAGGTATGGTGGCAGAGCTGTCGCCAGTGCCGGCCTGCAAGGTTTTAAAGCTGCTTTTATATGTTCTTTCTATAAATTCAAGCAGGGTTTTGGCGTAGCCGCGGCGCTGAAACAGCGGCTGCACGGCGATGTTTTTTATTTCCAAAATTCCGCCGCCTTCATCTGTTACAACACATTCGGCTTTAACGGTGCCGTCTTTCAGCACATACATGATGCCGCGCTCCAGATAGCGGTCAATCATTGCTTCTTCTTCGTCTGCCAGCAGAAGCAGCGGCAAATATTGTTTTTTGTTGCTGGTTACTTTTATGATTTGCATTTGCTTTCCTTCTTTTGCAAATAGGCCTGTAAATCTTTTATAAAAAGTTTTTGCTGCCTGCGCAGATAAAATTTTAGTATTGGTTTTAAATAAAACTTTTTGACGGTAATTCTTCGGTAAAGTGTACAAGGGTAGAAGTTCCCTGTTCAAGAAAAATTCCGCGCCAGCGGCCGCTGATGCTGCTGTTTTCAAGTGTAAATTCCCAACAGGAATACGGTTTAAAAACAGTTGTTGTAAAATGGGTTGGCGTGCCGTTTTTGGCATATTCGGTGAACTGGTACTTGTTTAATACCTCGGTATGGCTTAAATCACTGCGCCAGTGGTAGTTTTTAATGTCGGTAACAGCTGTCCATACGGTTTTTATGTTGTAGGGTAAAGTTGCCTGTATTTGTGAAATAATCATAATTAATCCTTTATATAAGGCATAACAATGCTGGCGAGTATTAAAACAAGCCCTAAAACGTCAAGCGTGCCGAAGGGTTCGCCTAATACAGTTACGCCTAAAAGTGCTGCTATGGCAGGGCTTACGGCGCAGAACAATCCCGCACGGGCGGCGCTGACATGGCTTTGCGCCATGGGCTGCAGGGTAAAGCCAAAGCCGGTGCATACTATTATAAGCATGGCAAGCATCAGCCATTGCGAGCCGGACTGCGGCAGCTGCGGCGTTTCCGTAAGCAGCATGGCCAAAAACGAAAGCACGCCCATAGTGCCAACCTGTACTATGCCTATGCCAAGCGTGGCGGTGCTGCCGTGCGAAAGGCGCTCCGTTACAATTATTGCCGCCGCATAACAAAGGCCTGCTGCAAGCCCCCAGGTAAAGCCGCCGCTTAACTCTCCCTGGCCCAGTGCCAGAAGCACAACGCCGAGCATGGCCATGCCGGTGCTGATTACTGTAAGTTTGCCGGGCAGCTTTTTATATAAAAGAATTTCAATCAGCGGCACAAAAATAATGGCGCAGTTTTCCAAGAGTGATACAAGCGACGATGCCGCCTGAGTCAGGGCAATCATCTCACACGCCATGGTAATAAAAAAGGCTGTGCCAATAACTGTGCCCGCAAGTAAATCGCGCACGGCGAGGCTGCGCACTGCTTTGTTAAAAATAAGCGCCAGAAGCACAAAGGCAATTATAAAACGCACTGCTAAAAGGTTAAAAGGCGCAAGGCTTTCCAAAATCATTTTGCTGAAAATAAAGCTTGTTGCCCTTGCGGCGATAACGGCTATTAAAAGCAGTTCGTAGCTGCGGGCGGAACCGGTTTGCTGCTGCATGTTAAAATCCTCTTAATTTAAAGGTTAGTTTAAGTTTATTATAGCATAAGGCGCGTTTTTGCGCTTGAGATTATCTGCCGCATAGCAAGACGCGTTGAATTTTGAATTTGCTTTTACAGCATACGGATGCTATAATAAAGGAGCAAAGCAGAGATGTCATTTTACAGTTACCTTCACTGCTGGAAGGATTTTAATGGCATGAAAAAACCGGGAGTGGCCGCTCCCGGTTTTTTATTTTGGGCTGACTGTGCTTACAGATATCTGTCCAGCCACTTGCAAATATAATAGGCCGTTATACTTGCCGCGACAGATACAATGAATGCAGAGATGCCGTCCAAAACCACACCTCCTTCCTGCCGGAAAGAGTCACAGCTTTTCTATTATCGTGGATAAATAAAAAACTGTCAATATGTTTAAAACTGTTAAAAATATTACAAAATATCTTTGGCTTAATAAAATATGCCTTTTATAAAAATTTTTTGTATAAAATTGCAGGCAAAAGGGCTATAATAGAGCTATGATTTTATTTTGTCTTGGGGGAGATATAATGGATAAAAACTTGCCGGTAGGCGTTATTGATTCCGGCGTGGGCGGGTTGAGCGTGCTGAAAGTTTTGCAGCAGGCATTGCCGCACGAGGATTTTTTATATATCGGCGATACGGCGCGCACACCTTACGGGCAGCGTCCGGAAAAGGAAATTCGCGCCATGGTGCATGACCTGACGGATTATCTTGACAACGCGGGCATTAAGCTTTTGGTTGTGGCCTGCAACACCATTACCGTTTTGGGAACGGAAAGCATCAGAAATGGTTATGCGTTTGACGTTGTTGGCATGAGCAAGGGCGCGGAACTGGCGCTTGGCGTAACCAAAAACAAAAAAATCGGCGTAATGGCCACGCCTTTTACCGTGGCAAGCGGCGCGCACAAGGCTGCCGTTAACGCGCTTGACGCAGACGCGGAAGTTTTTGCGCAGGGCTGCCCCGATTTTGTGCCGCTGATTGAGCAGGGCGTGTTCAGCGGGGCGGCAATTGAAGACGCCGTTGCGAGGTATTCTGCGCCGCTGAAGGAGGCCGGTGTGGATACAGTGCTTTTATCCTGTACGCATTACCCGTTTATTCGTGCGGAAATTGAAAAAGGCTTCGGCGAAAGCGTTACGGTTTTAGACCCGGCGGAAGCAACCGCCTTGCAGGCAAGAATTTTTCTGGAACGCGCAGGGCTTTTAAAAATGCAGGGCACGGGGCGCAGCAGGGTTTGCTTTACGGCCGATTTAAACCGCGGCAAAGCCATTGCGGAGCGGATGCTTGATATGGAAAGAAGCAGTTTTGAAGAAATAAGCCTGCTGTAAAGCTGATTGTATACATAAGCTATATGCAGGATTTTATAAAATTTTGTCTAAATATATACCAGTATTGTTATTAATACGCTGGTTTAATAAATTTGTGGGGAGTGGTTTTAATGTTTAAGCGCAATAATCTGGCTGCACTGGCTGCATTCAGCGCCATGATGCTGCCGCAGCCCGCATTTGCGGCGGGGCTTAACGGCGGCGAACTGTCATTTGTGTGGGCCGTGCCCTTTATAGGCGTGCTTTTATGTATTGCAATCTGTCCGCTGGTTGTGCCTAATTTCTGGCATCATCATTTTGGCAAGGTAGCTGTTTTCTGGGCTCTGGCGTGTGCCGTGCCGATGTTTATCTCCTACGGCGGCGGTGTGGCGGTTAACTCCATCGCACATGCGCTTATTGCCGATTATATTCCGTTTATCATTTTCGTCGGCTCTCTGTATACGGTTGCGGGCGGCATTCATATCCGTTCAAGCTTTATCGGGCGCCCGGCGGTTAACGCTGCGTTTCTGGCACTGGGCGCTGTATGTGCCAACATCATGGGCACCACCGGCGCGGCCATGCTGTTAATCCGTCCGCTTATTGCGGCCAATGCGCACAGGCGTTACGATATGCACACTTTTGTGTTCTTCATTTTTATTGTGGCAAACATTGCCGGCTCGCTTACGCCTTTGGGCGACCCGCCGCTGTTTTTGGGCTTTTTGCGCGGTGTTGAGTTCTTCTGGACTACCGAGCATTTAATTGTGCCGATGGCAACGGCAGTAGGTCTTTTGCTCCTCATTTATTTCATTGCCGATACCATTCTCTTTAATAAAGAAAAAGAAGAATTCCTTGAAAAAGAATCCCACTATCCGAAAGAACCGTTCGGCATCGACGGTAAAATTAACTTTTTGCTGCTCGCCGTTATCGTAAGCGCTGTTTTAATGGCAGGCATCTGGCATTCCGGCATTGAGTTTTCCGTACTGGGCGTGCATTTAAGCGGCGAAGGCGTGCTGCGCGATGTTATTTTCCTTATCGCCGCAGGATTGTCGCTTAAATTAACAAGCAAAGAAGTGCGCGAAGCAAACCAGTTTGGCTGGGACCCGATTCTGGAAGTAGGAAAATTGTTCTTTGGCATTTTTGTTACCATTGTGCCGGTGCTTGAAATGCTGCGTGCAGGGCTTGACGGTGCTTTTGCCCCGGTTGTTGCGCTTGTTACCAATCCGGACGGAAGTGCCAACAACGCCATGTACTTCTGGATGACCGGTGCGCTTTCCAGTTTCCTCGACAACGCTCCTACCTATCTTGCATTCTTTAACATGGCAGGCGGCGAAGCTCAGGTGCTGATGACGGAAGGTGCCAAAACCTTAATGGCTATTTCCATGGGCGCGGTATTTATGGGTGCCAACAGCTATATCGGCAATGCGCCTAACTTCATGGTGCTTTCCATTGTGCAGGAACGCGGGCTGAAAATGCCTACCTTCTTCGGCTACCTGTTATGGTCCGGCTGCATTTTAATCCCAACCTTCCTGCTGCTTACCTGGCTGTATCTTTTGTAATAAAGTATTATTAACGGCATAACAAACTGCACCGCAAGGGTTATGGCAAGTAACTTTTGCAGTGCAGTTTTTTGTAATATGGCACAATTTGTTTTATAATAAAGTTAAGAGAGTTAAGGAGATTAAACTTGTCATTTAAAAGCGGCGTCATATTAATTCTGCTGTCGGCAGCGGCCTGGGGGCTGGGCGGCGTATGCGGACAGTTTTTGTACCAGTTTCACAGCGTTACGGCACCGTGGCTTATTGCGGTGCGGCAGGTGCTGGCAGGATTCATTTTTTTAGGTTATCTGCTTTTGCGCGGCGAAAATATTTTCCGCATTTTTGCGGATACACGCGATACCAAAGACCAGCTTGCCTTCAGCTTTTTGGGGCTTTTGGGCGCGCAGTTTGGCTTTTATTACACCATTTCGCTGTGCAATGCGGCAACGGCAACGGTGCTGCAATATACTTCGCCGGTGTTTGTTATGCTGTGGATGAGTTTTAAAAGCCGCCGCCTGCCGGAAGGGCGCGAATTTTTAGGCATTATTTTTGCACTTGTGGGCGTGTTTTTAATATCCACCCATGGCGATATCAATAATGTGGTGCTGTCGCCGGAGGCTTTGGTGATAGGATTGATATCGGCCGTATCGCTGGCGTTTTATACGGTGCAGCCCATGCGCCTTCTGCAAAAATTCAGCACCACGCTGGTGGTTGGCTGGGGGCAGCTTCTTTCGGGCACACTTTTGTGCTTTTTTGTAAACCCGTTTGAACCTACCGGCAGCTGGGATACCGGCGCGGTAATTGCCTTTATTTATCTTGTTATCGGCGCTACGGTTTTAAGCTATTCACTGTTTTTGGTGGGGCTTAAAGTTGTAGGCTCTACCAAAGCAAGCCTCATCAGCTGCGCAGAACCGCTGGCGTCAATTATAGCCGTTGTGCTGTGGCTTAAAACTCCGCTTACGGCGGTAGATTTAATCGGCATGGCCTGCATCATTATTACCGTTATACTGCTTTCTATACCTAAAAAATAAAATATTACAACAAATTTATAAATTTATTAATTTAACCATTGCCTAATGGTAAATATTAGGGTATAATGTAATAAGCTTTAAGAATTACTATTTTACTTAAATTTAAACTACATGTTTATCCTGATAGAAGGTACGTGTCGGAATTAAATACAAAGGAGTTGGGAATATGGATATCAATTACAAAGCGATTGGGGTAAGAATTAAAGCTGCGCGTGCACGTAAAGGCGTTACTCAGGGCTACATCGCCAATCTCATTGGTCTGTCCACCCCTCATATCAGCAACATTGAAACCGGCAATACCAAACTGGGATTACCGACCATTATTCATTTGGCTAATGTACTTGATGTATCGGTGGATGAACTTTTGTGCGATAACATTAAACGCAGCGAAAAAATCTTCCAGAATGAACTGGCTGACCTCTTAAAAGACTGCTCTGCCCAGGAACTGCATTTTATTACCGAACTTATAAAAGTAGTTAAAAAGAACGGCTATGCAGGCGAACCGAAACGCCGCGGCCGCAAACCCAAAAAACTGGTTGAAGCAGAAAAAGCTGCCGAATAATTTAAAATACCGCTTGCCAAGCAAGCAGTGTTTATATTATAATATTGCCGTTAAGCCATCATAGCTCAGCTGGTAGAGCATCTCATTCGTAATGAGAGGGTCGCAGGTTCGAATCCTGTTGATGGCTCCAATAAAAAATTAAGGCGTGGATTTTATCCGCGCCTGTTTTGTTTTTATAGGTAAAAATTGCGGAATATTATATTTGGCAAATCCTTTTGAAAAACACTTTATGCAAAATTAAAAGTACAAATATTTTCTTTTTATTTTTTTGACAAAAATGTAAAATGGTGTTACATTATAAGTGAAAACAGGAGTTGTCCTGTTGGGGGATTAAAAGCGCTGTACCTTTTTAAAGGAGGCATTTACTATGAAAAAGATTTTTGTTGCAATTGACGGCAGTGAACACGCATGGAAAGCACTTGATTACGCAGCAGAACTTGCAAAAGGCATGAAATGCAGCCTGTTTGTTTATACGGCTTTAAAACCCAGCGACAGCGGCGCTTTGCTTGCTATGTATGATATGGACGACCCGATGCTGGCAACAGAAGTTTCCGGCCTTGATGATTTGGGCGACAAACTTTTGGCTCAGGCTAAAGAACGTATCGGCGGTTCCGTTGAAGCAGAATATGAATACCAGGTTGGCTATCCGCCTGAAATGATTTTGAGCGCAGCCGAGAAATCCGGAGCCGGTATGATCGTTATGGGCTCCAGAGGCCTTTCCGGCATTAAAGAACTGCTGCTTGGCAGTGTAAGCAACCACATTGTACACTATGCCAAGGTGCCGGTAGTAATTGTAAAATAAATTTTGCTGCGCTGTAATAAAACGTGAAACTATTGCTGCCTTATAAAATATGGGCATAAAAACCGGGAGATATTGCTCCCGGTTTTTAATTTTGCCTGGGCGCAGATGAAAAACATATAATGAAGTAAAGTACAGATTTTGCTCTATATAGCAGTAAAGAACCGGTTAATTCAGCATAAGTAAATTTTTTAATACACTGCATAATTGCACCTTAAATTTAACAGTGGTATAATAAAATATCTGTAAGATGAATTTGAAATAACCGAAATATAAGGAGCGTTTATATGGTAAGCATTTGTGACCGTGTACGTTATGTAGAAACTGATATGATGGGCGTTGTGCATCACAGCAACTACTTCCGCTGGTTTGAGATGGGGCGTGTGGCCTGGCTGCGCGCTGCCGGCGTGGAGCTGTGGGAACTGATGAACGCCAACATAATATTCCCTATTACTCATGTAGAAGCCAATTATAAAGAATCGGCGCTGTATGATGACGAAATTGAAATTTGCGCAAAAATGACCGCTTTCAGCCGCGCCAAAATGGATTTTACTTACCGCATCATCCGCAAAAAAGACGGCGCACTCTTGGCAGAAGGCTGCTCGCGCAATGTGTTTACCGATAATAACGGGCATATTATCCGCCTTAGCGGCGATTTTTATGACAGAATTAATGCTTTTTACCAAAAAGAGCAGGCAGAGGAGAAACACTGATGGAAGCAAAATATGAAATTATACCGGTGCCAACCCGTATTTTGACGCACCACGATAATATAGTTGACGCCATTTTGGAATACGGCAAAGACAAAATAGGCCCGCATGACGTTGTGTGCGCGGCAGAAAGCGTTGTTGCCATTACGCAGGACGGCGCCAAACGCTGCGAAGATTTTAAACCCGGCTTTTTAGCCAAAACTCTGTGCCATTTGTTCCCTGCAAAAGGCAGCATCAGCGGCTGGTACAGCATGCAGGCTCTTTTGGATGCCGAAGGCGCAATGAAAGTAATTATTGCTGTTATCTGCGGTTTTGCCGCCAAATGCGTTGGCAAACGCGGCGTGTTCTACCAGATGGCGGGCTACCAGGCGCGCCTGATTGACGATGTTACCGGCACCATGCCGCCGTACGACAAGCACATTGTTTACGGACCGTTTGAACCCCATAAAGTAAGCGAAAGCATTAAAAAAGCCACCGGCGCTTACGGTGCGGCCATTGCCGACGTTAATGACCTTAAGCGTGCCGCGGTGCTTGGCTGGAGCGAAGGCGTTGACCCAGACAAGGTTGCCAGAATTTTAATTGACAACCCGTTCGGCAACGGCAGCCAGAAAACACCTGTTGTTATTATTAAAAATTACGCCAAATAAGGAGGGCTTGTGATGCTGTTTATAATTGAAATTATCGCCGGGCTGTTCCTGCTGGGCGTTGTGGTTGTGGCAGTGTTTATTATGATGCAGCCTAAACACAGATTTGTATTTGATGTTAAAAACCGCACCAAAGCGGAACTTACGGATAAAACCGACAATAAACTTTGCTTCAGCGTTGATGTGCCGTTTACCAACGAAGGCGGCGACGAAGGGCTTGTGCTTGACGCTTTTATGCGTATTTACCTGCCGCAGGAGCAGTACGACAAAGCGCTGGTGCGCGGCAAAATTAATTTAAAAGATGTGCCGCGTGACGACGATTATTTTGAAGCGCTGGTAATGCCCAAAGGCGAGCATAAAACCATGACCGCCAAATTTGAAGTTACCCCGATGCACGGCGCGACGCTGAAAGAAGCGGTTGAAGGCCTGCCCGATTTTGACGTGGCAATGTTCTGGGAATGCCGTGGGCGTAAAAACCTGTATACCGTTAAAAAGTTTATAACCATCAGTGCGGACGAAATAAAAGCGCTGCTGAAATAATCAAAGCCCTGCCTTTTGGCGGGGCTTTAATGTTTACCTGGGTTTTTTTTGCCGTTATAATAAAGGTATAACGGCGTTAAAACACAAAAACGGCAGTTTAGTAAAAGCAAATGCCGTTAAAAACGGGAAATTAAGGTTTATTTCAGTTTATTTTAAGATTATATGGTTATAGTGCTTATAAAAAGCAGGTGATATATAATGAAAATTTTACTGGCTGAAGACGATTTGCGCTTAGGAAAAATGCTGAAAACAATTTTAAGCAAAAACGGCATCAATGTAAAATGGGTTACAAACGGCGAATCGGCATACGATGAATGTTATGCCGACGGTTATGACGTTTTGGTGCTGGACTGGATGATGCCCGTCATGAGCGGCATAAAACTGTGCAGCGTTTTGCGCAGCGAAGACTATCAGGGCAAAATTTTAATGCTTACCGCACGCGACAGTTTGGACGACAAGGTAAACGGGCTTAACGCCGGTGCGGATGATTATCTGGTTAAGCCTTTTGCTGTTGCCGAACTTTTGGCGCGTTTAAATGCGCTGGTACGCCGCCAGGGCAGCTACATGGAAGAAAATGTTGAATACAAGGGCTTTGTTTTAAACAGCGGCGATTACACAATCAGCTACGGCGGCAGCAAAGTGCAGCTGCGCCCGCGCGAATTTAAGCTGATAGAACTGCTTTTGCGCAACGCAGGCAAAATAATTCCGCGTGACGTAATTTTGGAACGTGTCTGGGGCATTGAAAGCGATATTACCGAAAACAACCTTGATGTGCATATCGGCGCGTTAAGGCGCAAGCTTAAGGAAATAAAGGGCGAAACACTTATAAAAACCATCCGCGGCGTTGGTTATCTGGCAGAGGCAGACGATAATGTTCGATAAATTAAAAAAACGCCTGACCCTTATTTATACAGGTATTTTCAGTTTAATAATGGTGTTTGTCGTTGCAGTAACGGTGGCTATCGGCTGT
>ULQH01021615.1_pt1 | contig 18863 bp, 18 predicted proteins | sample 1954381 | NCBI WGS metagenome assembly ULQH01 (sample SAMEA4835653, study PRJEB28245) | human gut metagenome | biome: gut microbiome; material: fecal sample | place: Denmark | collected 2008
CGTGTCGTCCGTGCGGTAATACTGCGGGGAAGCGTTCAGGCTGTCCCTTGCCTTTTTGATGAAATACACCACCCCAAGGGGAACCCCTTCATCAAGCATGGCTTGGTAATCCGGCTTTTTCCAAATGTTATCCTTTTTTACAAATTTCTCGGCCTCGCGGTCGTTCATGGCGTCAAGATCGTCCACATACAGGCCCCGGTCCTTCCATAAATCTTTTTTTGCACCGCCGATCTTTTCGCCAAAATCTTCATGTACTCCTGCCAATCATCATCACCTCCAGTCAATGTAATATCTTTACCGCTCCGGGGCAGGGCGCCGTTCTTCGTTTTTGTGAAGCTGCGGCCGGTTTCCCATGAGCCGGTCTGTCTCCCTGCGGACCAGCTTATCCAAAGCGCCCAGGTCCTCCGGTGCAATGGCAAATTCCCGGTAATTTTCATACCAGAGGCCCGTAGTGACCGCCGCAATGGGAGCCAGCTTTTCCGGCCCGGAAGGCAGGAGGCGGTAGACCGGGGCCTCTCCGTCAAGAAGCATCTGCCGGGCGGTGCCCAGCGGTATGCGGTACTTATCCATGTCCGGGTTCTGGGCATCCTCCATATATCCCATGTTCAGCCGTTCCTCCAGATCCTGGGGCATATAGGAAAAAGCCTGGTCTTTCCACTGGCTGAACATGATGGAATAATGGTTCTGCCATTCCGCCACCTGTTCCGGTTCATAGGCAAATCCCCAGCTTTTCAGGGCGTCTTTTTCGTAAAGTTCCATTGCGTTCCATTCTTCCAGGCTGACGGTAACTCTTGAACCGTCTTTGCGTTCCATGCTGACGCCGCCGGGATAGAGGGTATTTTCTTTCATGTCCTGCCGCAGCGTGTCCAGATCCATCATCAGGACGTCGCCGTATAAATGGCCGTCCTCTTTCCGGTCTGCATGGAACAGAAAGGCCCTTGCCCCGATATATTCTGTCGTGAGGGCCATCTGGCGTAAATCCCCCGTGGAACAGTAGGCAAATACGGCGTCGGAGAGCCACATGTGGCGTTTCCCCATGATGGCAATAGAATCCACCCCGGTGTTTGTCGCCAGCGTGCGTAAATTAAATTCACTTTCCCGCAGGAAATCACCGGCAAGGATATGGAGCTCATAGGCGAATACGCCTAAATCCGTATCACGGATCAAATGGATCTGCGGAAGTTCTGTCTGCTGTATCATGTTCTCCGGCATTTAATCCCTCCCGCCTGCCGGGGGCTGCCCGCCGGCAATCTTGCCTACAATCTCCGGGCCGGTCTCATAAATCTGCATGAGCCGTTTGGCCGTTCCGCATGGCTGCGCCGCGCCGCTGGTCCAGAGCCGGACCGTGGAAGGGGAAACGTTCATCAGGAGCGCAAAGCCCTTTTCGTTCATGTCCAGTTTTTCCATCAGCGCCTTAACCATGTCGGGGCCGTAGTCCGGGCACCGGGCAGCTTCGGCAATCATCTGTAAAGCGGTATTTTCTTTGTTCATCATGTTTGAAATCCTCCTTAAATTGAAACAGCCGCCTCTTTTGGGCGGCATGGCTGCTGGCGGTCCTGCATCTGTTGTCTGGTCCGCTGCAATTTTTCGTTGTAATCCTTTCCTGTCCGGGGCGGGTTAATGCCGACCCGGATATGCTTAAAACACGGATCCTCACGGAGCATGGCTTTGATTCTTCTGGCATTTTTAAGTCCTCCTAAATCATTGTCCATGTAGAGGTTGACGCGCCGGATTTCCGGGTGGCGTTTTAGAAATGCCGTCAGCGCAACATGGGAAGTTCCGCCCAGGGAAAGGCGGTAGCCGTCCCATTTCCAGCCTTCTAATTCCTGCAGCGTGGCGTGGGAGAGGGCGTCGATGGGAGCCTCAAAGACCGCCACATTGCGGCTGCCCGGATTCTCCGGCGGGAAACAGAAGCTGTATTCCTTATCGCTGCCATACACATCTTTTCTAAGGCTTCCGGTGATACTGCGCATACAGGCAAACTTCGCTTTTCCTGTATCGTCTTTCCCAACAAACACACAGACCGGCTCGCCATGATACCGGGCCTCATAGAACAGCCCTGCCCGGAAGCACCGGCTGATAACCTCGCTGCTGATCCCACGTTTTTGCAGATAGGAAACGGCGGCGGTGGCGCACCGCCTGGCCCAGGGGAGGGAAAATGTTTTCTTTTCCGGTTCTTTCTTTTCCTGTTTTGCCTCCGCACTCCGGTAAGCCGGCGCCTGCTGGATTTCCCCGCCCACCAGCGCATGGACCGCATCCACCAGACCGTAGCCCCGGATCTGGATCAGGTAATCCAGGGCGTTAATGCTCCGCCCGCGGCTGTTCCAGTACCAGTACCGTTTCCCGGTCACATAGACCAGGCTGTCATGTTCCTTATGCCGGTAATTTGGCCCGTCGCGCTTCAGCACGCCCGGTTCATGGAACTGCAGGTATGCGAACAGGTCCGCCTCCCGTGCCTCCTGGATCTGCTCTTTGGTTACGCCGGGCATAGCGCCGGCACAGATTTTCGTTTCATCGTGCTCCGCCTCCTTCCTGTGATGAAATGAAAAAAGACGCCCGAAAGCGCCTAACAGCCGTACAGGTCATGGTTGACCTCGGCACGGTAATAGCTGTCCATTGTCGCCGGGGCATTATACAGCGCCGCCAGCAGGTAAGCCTTGATGTTCCCGACCTTTGTGGTGTTCCTGTCGATACAGTCAAAGACATACTCTAAGTGGCTGGAATTGATTTTCAGGAAACGTCCCTTTACCACCTCCCTGGGGAAATCATCCCCTGCGATACGGATATAGGGGCGTTTTGACAGGATCACTTCAAGCATAAGCTCAACCGCTTCATCCATACGCTCCCTGCCATACTGCTGGACCAGGAAGTTATACTCGATATTTTCTTTGATGATTTCACGGTATGCCTCTGCCAATCCTATCCGATCCATCCCATCCAACCCATCGGGGCAGCCTGCCGCCTCCGGTTCTGCCGGATAGATTGATTGATACGTCCTTGATATATCCGTTTTTGATTTTTTCGTTTTTAATGGATCAGTATTTAATTGTGCGGGATTTTCCTGTCCAGGTTCCCCCTGTTCAGGTTTTGCCTGTCCTGGATTTACCTGTCTTGGATTTTCCCGTTTAGGTGGAACGCCTGGTTTTTCGGCAGTTACCGGCTTTTCGTGGATCGTATATTCAATGTCTCCGAGCTGGCCGTTTTCATAGCGGAGGCGCTGTCTGGTGAGGTACCCGTGCCGTTCCAGCTCTTTCAGGGCGGTAGTGATGGAATCCACGCCGTCCTTGCAGATATGGGCAAGCCCCTTGGTGGTATAATCCCAATCCTCCGGCAGGGACAGCATGAGCGAAAGAAGCCCCTTTGCCTTTAAGGACAGCTCCGTATTGCGCAGGTGGTGGTTGCTCATAACGGTAAAGTCTTTTGTTTTTTCTACACGGAATACAGCCATTTCAAAGCCCCCTTTCTTTACTCATTCCGTTACAAGGCGCGGTCCCTGCGGTCATAGTGCAGATGGCCGCAGGAGACCTTCGCATGGTTTTTCAGTTTCACTTCGCCCCGGTCCTGGCTGTCTAAGAATTTCTGATAGCCGGCGTCCGTAAGGAACAGGCGCATCTTATCGCCCTTATCCCCGACAGGGGCATCACCCGAAAGCACGTCAAAGACGATCATGTGCTTTACCTCCGGGTCAAAACGTTCCAGGGCCATGATGTCATGCCCCTTTAATTTCTCCGCGCCGGACTGCTGCCTGGCCTCCGCAATCTTTTCCCCAATCGTCCGGGCCGGATAGGGCAGACGGTAATTCTTCTGAATGTCCCGCACCATATCCATGCCTTCGGCATCGGTCAGGGGACGCAGCTTCGCCATCAGGCTTTCTGCCGCATCCCCCTGTTCGGGGCTCTTTGTATACCGGGCAACCATGTGAAGCTCGTTCAGGACTTTGGCAAGACAGTCACCTTCGACCTGGAACAGCAGCCGTTTTTCCATTGCATTTAATATCATGTGAATCTCCTTCCTCTTAAAAATGGGTATGAAAAAAGGGCGTCCACCTGTTAAAGTGAAACGCCCACGGCAATCAGCGGCCAGGCAATACACCGGGCCGCTGGCACTATGAAATTTTGTCGTTAATGAAACAGCCTCCTTTTTTTGATATTTTTCTCGTCAGATTTCAACTTGGAAAAGGAATTGAATAAATGACGGCAAACGCGTGAACCCCTTGAAAATAAAGGCTTTTTCCGTTTGTCGTTATTATACCGTAACGGCACACCTTCGCCACCCATGCCCTGGCCAGCGGTGTGGATGCCAAAACTCTCTCCGGCATCCTGGGACATACCAACGCATCGTTCACGCTTGATACCTATACCCATGTGACGCCGGACATGCAGAGAGCCGCCAGCGATGTAGTTGGCGGCTTTCTGAAAAATCTATTGGGAGAGGAGTTGAACCCATGGCAAGGAAACGAAAAAGCGGAACCGGCACCATAAGGCAGCGCAAGGATGGCCGCTGGGAAGGCCGGGCCGTGGTGGGCTATGACGACAAGGGCCTTCCCAAAACGAAAAATGTGCTGGCCAAGACCAAGCACGAGTGCCAGGAAAAGTTGACCAAGCTGATGGAGACAGTGGGCAGCACCAAGTCCGAAAAGATCTGCGCCGATATGCCCTTCGGTGAATGGATGGACTTTTGGTATCAGACTTACATCAAGTCCGGTCTCCGCCCCGCCACGCAGAACACGTATGAGAGCACCATCTATCAGCATATCATCCCGCAGCTGGGCAAGATTCCGCTGTGCCAGCTGACCCAGAAGGACCTCCAGCAATTCTACGCCCACCTGAAAAAGGAGGGGCGGCTTGTCCGCACAGAACAATTTGGGAAAGGCCTGTCCGATCGGATGGTGCGAATGTGTCACGCCAAATGTCGGGCAGCGCTGGATCAGGCAGTGCAGGAGAACCTGATCCGGACCAACCCTGCGGTGGACTGTAAGTTGCCGCCCAAGCGGAGCCGGGAGATGCAGGTGCTGTCCCATCAGGAGCTCCAGCGCTTTCTCATCCAGGCCAAAGCGGATGGCTACTTCGAACTGTTCCTGCTGGACTTATCCACTGGCCTTCGCCGAGGCGAACTGTTGGCACTCCAATGGTCCGACCTGGATCTGGATACCGGAACGCTGTCCGTAACCAAACAGGTCTATGAGGTGAATGGAAAGATGCAGCTGAGTGTCCCCAAGACAAAAGCCTCTATCCGCAAATTGGTGTTGCCGCCTGCCGTGGTGGAGGTGTTCCGGGAGTATCGAAAGACAGCAAAGTCCCGGTGGCTGTTCCCCTCTCCGAAGAATTTGGATATGCCGCTCACACCTGGCTCCATGCTCCATCGGCTCCATATCATTCTGGAGCGGGCCGAGTGCAAGCAAATCAGATTTCACGATCTGCGCCACACCTTTGCCACCATGGCTCTGGAGAACGGCATGGACATCAAGACACTCTCTGCCATGCTGGGCCATGTGTCGGCGGCTACAACGCTGGACATCTACACCCACATCACCAGCGACATGCTGAGTGAAGCTGCCGCCAAGATCGACCGGGGTCTGGGCAATGAAGTGGCGGAGAACTCTGCTGAGGCAAATCCGCTCACTGACTTCCAGCCGGTCATGCGGCGCACCCGCAAGCCGGGAACAGGTTGCATTACCCAGATCAACGACCACCTCTTCGAGGGTCGCTACTCACCCACCTGGCCGGACGGCACCAAGCACTCCAAATGCGTCTACGCCCATACCCGTGAAGAGTGTGAGGAGAAGCTGAAGGTGCTCATCGGGCAGCTGAATGCCGAACGGAAGGCAATCCTGGACCGGCTGCGAGGGATCCTATCGCCTGAGAAACTCACCAAGAAGCAGCGGCAGATCTGGGAGTACATGAGGCTCTGTCCCGACGAGACAAATTACAGCACCATTGCCAAGGGGGCTAAGGTGACCCGGCATACCGTGGCCAAGTGGTATGAGATGATCCAGGGAATGCTGAGTCATACAGTATAAACTACTTTCCTCCCTATCGAGGTAATTGTCTAGACCAACATATTGTTTAGCTGGAAGTTCAGAATTAAAACATGAGAATACTATTAGCGCCATGCTTCGTTGAGAACCCCTTGAATTTGATTTACTACTTCTCAATAAAGATTGCAATTTTGTAAATTTGGGGGCAGTGTTTTAATTTTGTGCAAGGCTGACGTTTTTGAACCATATTCTTTTTCACTATATATTGAGGGGACAGGAGAAACCTGTAAACGATAAAGGTGGAAAATAACATGGATGTTTTCGTAAATACAAGGACAGCTATCATGATGAGACAAGCAGCTGAACATTATGGAGCGGAGACAAACAAAATGGGATGTTTCACTGTCTGCGGATCTGTCTGCGGATGCTGTGCGATTATCTGCATCTTTTGGAGCGTTGCTGGACAAATATATCCCAGCTGTGGAGAGAAGATACACGGCACCATGAAGAAATATCAGGTGGCATTAATAGAAACCACTGGCGAGAACAAAAATGTAGTACGAGAACACATAACTGGAATGGTCACTAGACGAGTCTTCCAAAGAAGTACATTAAAACAGCTGACTGATGCTAAGTTTAAGATGAGAATGTGTATACACTGCTCCTGTTCTAGATCGTATTCCAAAATAAGTTTCGGATGTGTATCCCCGGTATTCCGGAAAAGAGAAGTGGCCTATTAAGCAAAATTTATGACCGCAAGTTTCAGTACTCAAGTTGGGGTGTTTTATTTGTACAAATATGAAAATAAACTATGGATGTGCACTGTTTTGCGAAAAAGGAAAAGGTACATGATTATGGCGCGGGGTTCTGCAGCACGAGATGGATTCTTTAGCCTTGTGTGCTGCTACCGGAGATCGGAAAGTCTTATGTCAGTGGAGAAAGACAGTGGCAGGAGGAATAGCAGCGTATCGGCAGAGCTGGATAACCGTATTGATTGGCGATTAAGGGCTCACTTCGGGCATTTGATATGCATAATTGCTGAGTGAATTTTTTATACAAAAAAAGGGGCTTTCCTCTTTTGATTTGCGGAAAGCCCACCTTTTTATTTCATCGGATAGATCTAAATTTTGTGAAGATCAGAAGATTCCAAATTATCAATAACGATATATCTTTAGATCTGCAACACGCTCATTATTTAGTCAAGTTAGTATTGTAGAGTGCCTCGTAGCGGATTTTGGAACCAACAACAGCTTCTATAATTGCATCAATCATTTGTGGGTTAGTTGCTTTACTTGTTAATGGGATTTTATAGTGTTTAACCAGTAATTTCAATGTTGCCTTATTAAGCCCCATTTCTGTTAAATAAACTCGAGCATCATCCCTGGTCATTTTTTCCTCAAGCGTTGTACAAATCGGGTCTATAGAGTATTCGTCTGTTTCTGGTATAGAGGTTTCTTTTCCTTTATCATGCTCTAGAGTAGGCTCTAATTTGAGGCAAACCTTTTTGTTGATCAAATCTTCAATTTGTGAATCATCTAAACCATTTAAAAACTCAAATACTATTTTCATTAGTAAAATATTGCTGTTCATTTCAAACTCCGATCTTTTTCATAAATTCTGTTGTAAGATCCTCTAGTTCACTTACTATCTCTGCATATGTGCCGCTGTTATGAGATTGCATAACTACAGGAGTCCCGGAATCTGGAGCACTCGCAAAAAGAGTTTTATTTTCCCTAACCATATTGCTAAATAATGGAACATTGTTTCGAATGAGTGTATCAATATAGTATTGTTGTGCCATAATTGGAGCTCCGCTTCTTAGGGAAATCATGGTTGCTATGACGCCTAAAAACTCAGGAGCAATAGGATTTATTGACATTCCTTCACAATAGCGATTATATTGTGACACAAGAGTATTAATATGATTACGTAACTGGTTGATTCCTAAAGTTGATAAATAGTCCATTTTTGCAGGAATAATGTAGTAATCACTTGCAACTATTGCATTCTTAGTGACAATACTAAAGTTAGGAGGACAATCAAATAAGACTACATCGTATTGGTCTTTTAATTGATCCAATTCATTTCGAATATATGAGTAAGTTCTTAAAAAATTATGCCGTTGTTGTCTTTCGGTGTTTCCGGTTAAACCTGCAGCTAATTCAATATCAACATCAACTAACCCGAGATGAGAACAAATAATATCTATATCTTTTCTTATAATTAAATCACTAAATTTGGGCATGGGTGTCGTACCATCTATCAATGAATCAAACCAGTATTTGATTGTCTGACTCTTTTCATAGTTCTCTTTCCATTGTTCAACTTTCATATAAGAAAATGTCAAATTCGTTTGAGGATCAAGATCAATAACTAAAACCTTTTTTCCACGATAGGCCATCTCAGAAGCAATGTTTGCGGTAACAGTAGTTTTGCCAACGCCACCCTTATAATTTATAACAGATACTGCTTTCATAAGTAGTACCCCTTTCCAAATAAAATAAAATCATGATATATTTATTATAGTTTTTTATTTGCAATGAGCAATGCTTAATTAAAAAGGAAGATAGAAAATCTGCTATGCACTATAAATTGCAATGATAAAAAATCTTACTTTGCAAGAAAGACAGGCTATTCTCAAATCAATGACGAGGCCCGTCTTTTTTCGTTTATTGGCTCAGATATGTAGCGCCCCTCAAAAGGGTAAAGGAGAGTGCTTTTGATAAGCGGGAGAACTTAACATCATCTATCCCCGTATTTTGTATCATATAGTTTTTTTGAAATTTAATTTTTCAACGCCTTTTCTACCCTCTCCTGAATAATACATAAGTAAGATGATTTAACTTTATCCCAATCTACATCCCAATTCTCAAAACATTTTGCAGCTTCGGTTGATACTAAAAAAGGAATTTCTCGATATGCGAGTGCAGGTATTAAATATATGTATTCTTCGTCATCTTCATCATAATCGATTGCAAAAAGCCCCCAACATTCATTGATAAAAGGATCTATCACATTATAAATAAATGCCAAAGTTTCATTAGTGACATCTAACCCAGAGGGTGGCGCAAAGTGTTGTATGCCATTTCTTAACTTTCCAAATTTTTGAAATTGCTCAATATTTGCGATCCTTATTCCCGTAGTAGCCCAAAGTCTGGTTGGAATATCACTCCATTCAATGGTTTTTCCTTTTTCAAAAAGCAAATCAACAGTTATTTCATCCGATGCTGAGATTTTGGGGAAATCTTCAAAGATTAGAAGCGGATGTTCTTGGGCTATTCTTGCCTTAAAAAGAATTTCGGCTGCGTGTGCCGCTTGTAGCACTGCAAGTTCATGCCATGCGCTATTTATCATACTATAATAAGCCGTGTGTCGATTGGCATGTGCTAAAGCGCAGAGTCCCAATTCTCTCATGTGCTCCCATATTCCCATAAGCTGAGGATTCATAAAGCCCTCCCTCCGTCAATAAACGCAAAACAGATTTTCTAGTACAATTAGCAAATATAACGCAGTTAGCACCAGATATAAAAATACTTGGAAATATTTTAACAATAACTGCCTGAAAAAACAATCTATCAACTAAAGTTATATTCCCACATCTGAACAATTTTGCCCAACGGACTAACGACAGTGTTTTTCATAAATTAATATCAAAAAGAGATGACAGTTCCAATAATGATAGTTATTAGTTATTTTTCCCATTTTTAACTAAGGAGATTTTTGGAAAAACGACGATAAAAAATATAATTCGGAGGTAGTGAAAGCAGTCTCGGATTGTGTGCCCTGGAGGTGGATTCACTGGCCCGTATTACCATCAAAAAATGAAAAAATCCGTCAAAGTTTAAACCTTTGACGGATTTTTGGTCCCCCGACCGATTGTAAATCCGAACTCTCAATGTCAGTAAAATCAAGCCTTTCCTCGCCCTCCTTATAGTTAAAGGTAATCAAAATGTAATCGTCAAAGACGGTCACGGAGTTTACAAAGCTGTCAATAAGCCTCCGCCGTTCTTCCAGCTTGGACACATCCAGGGTACGGAAACGGCAAATCCAGTATGTCACATCCTCACGGGTCAGCATGGGGTGTTTCATTTCCTCCTGGATGATTTGCAGCTCTATATCCGCTTTCCTGTCCTCCAACTCGTCAAGCCGCTGTTTGGTGGAGGCGTTTATAATCCCCATCTGGATAGCGTTCAGCATATTGGTGATACCTCGCTCTGTTTCCTCCAACTGGTGCCGGAGTGCCGGGAGGACGCTGCTCTCTCTGGTCTGAATGTCCATCACGGTGTCGGCTATGTACTCCACAAAATTATCGTCCATTACCTTTGCCATAACAGCGTTGACAACAGCGTTTTCAATGGGCGTTTTCCGTATGCTCTTGTGCTTGGCGTTGCAGCTTTTTTGTTTCTTGGTGTTTACACAGCGATAATAATGGTATTTCCGGCCCTTGCTGGCGCTGGTGCCGCTCTCGCCAACCATCATGGCCCCGCAGGTGCCACAAAACAGCTTTGTGGTCAGCAGATAATCGTCCTCGGCCTTGTGGCGGGCCGGGGCCTTCTTGTTCTTTGCCAGCTTCTCCTGCACCCGGTCAAAGAGGTCTTGGGAGACAATAGCGGGAATCCCGTCCGGCACCACAATATCCCGGTAGGTATATTCTCCGATATAGCGGCGATTGTTCAAAAGGTGCTGGACGCTGTTATAGGTCATTTTTTGGCCCCGTGCGTTCTTCACGCCCTGCTCGTTGAGCCAGTCCCGGATAGCTATCATGGTGTCTCCCTCGTCGTAATGCTGGAATGCCTCTCGGATAAAGGGAGCTGTAAGCGGGTCGATCTGGAAGCACTGGTCATCGTCAATCAGATAGCCGATAGGACGGGTGCCGCCGTTATATTTACATTTCAAGGCATTCTCCGTCATGCCCCGGACTACCTTTTCGGACAGATCGGCGGAGTAGTATTCAGCATATCCTTCCAAGACGCTTTCCAGAATGATACCCTCGGCCCCGTCGGAAATGACCTCGGTGGCAGACACCACCTTAACCCCGTTCTTTTTCAGAGCGGTTTTGTAACGGGCGCTGTCGTAGCGGTTGCGTGCAAACCTGTCCAGCTTCCAGACGAGTATCATATCGAACAGGCGCTTGCCGCTGTCTTTAATCATGTTCTGAAATTCCGGGCGGTTGTCGGTCTTAGCGGAAAAGGCTCGATCTATGTAATGGCGCAAAATGGTGATATTGTTCTTTTCAGCAAAGGCGGTGCACTCCCGGATTTGGCCTTCAATACTTTCTTCTCGCTGATTATCGGAGGAATAACGGGCGTAAATCACGGCTTTCACTCTCTTCAGCCTCCTTGTTTCTACGCATTTCAAAGCCGTTTTGGCGGTCAGCGTAAGGAATGATATTACCGCAGCACGGACACGCTGCTCAAAGCCGCATGGCACAACACCTTTTGCCCCCCTAAATGCGTAGATATGATATCGATTAGTGGGCGCAAGCAGCTTTCTGCTTGTACCCACTTAGCTACTGCACAGCAAAGCCGGGGAATGCCGTCAAGGGCGCGAAGCGTTCATCTTGACCCTTGCACGGCATTCCCCGGCTTTGCTATTTCTTCGTAATGGCCTGCATTAGTTTGCTTTGTAAGCGGCCTTTCATATATGGGTCTACCTGCTTATGGGTCTGCCCGCTTTCATCGACTATTGTCCGCAAACACAACTTGTTGATATAAGCATCATAGTGCTTCAAAATCTGTTCTATCGCATCGGCCTCTCCTGCGCGGGCTGCCTCGATAACGGATAGAAGTGGTGGGGGCTTGTATTTTCCACTTGATTTTTTCATGGCAGTTTTCCCGTCAGTTGTTTCCGTAGATTTCGCAAAACACTTGTGCGGCGGCGTTGGATGGCGCTTCTGGAACAGCGCATCATCCTGCCAATTTCCCGATCGTTCAGTTCCAGCACAAAGCGCAAAATCAAAAGCCGCTGTTCGGATTGTGATAGCTTTTCCATGATATTCGCCAAGCGTTCATTGCTGATTTGCAGGGTGTGGCCATCCGCTGAAAAAGCGATGTAATCGCTGGGGTACTGGTCTGTCGTGCAGATGCCGTCCAAATCCGATGGCGGCAAATAGTGCAAAGATATCAGCCATTTGTTTTGATAGGAAAATTCTCTAAAACAGGTCAGCATTTCATGGCGCAGGACAACTTTGCAAAAAGAGTTGAAGCGGCGGCGTTCAATTGTAGAAAAATCTACCCCATGATGTCACCTCTCACGATTTGCTTTGTTCAACACAGCATCAGCCAGTTTTTGAATTTCTTCCAAATTGATTTGCGGCTCTTGAAATCCTTCCCGAAAGCCGTCAATCTTTTTTAGCGATTGGAATAGCTTCCGATACACCACATTCATTTTTTCATAGTGCATCTCACCCCCAACCGCTGTTACATAGGCAGCATGGCCCAATAATTCGCGTGGGAACAATGTTTCCAAGAACCCCTCCGTTTCTTTCGGAGTATAGCAGCACGCAAACAGCCCCAGCCGCTTTTTGAGAAGTTCCTTGCTATGCCGCCTGCAAAAGCGGCTGGCCTCTCCGCGAATTTTTCCCCTGTAAACAGAACCGCCGATGAAAACTGCATCGTATTCTTTCAAGGAACCTCGATACGACTTTGCGTTTTGAAGGCACACTTCCCCGGACAGGCGTTCCTTCAAAAGTTCCGCACATTTTCGGGTACAGCCGTACTTGGTGCCGTACACGATCAGCGTTCTCATTGCTCCACCCCCTTCCGGTAGATTTGATCGAACTGCTCAATGTGGCGTCCCAAGATTTCCAAAGCCTCTGCCTCTTTCTCTGGTATGCCGTCGTACTGATTCAGCAAAAGGAAAATCGGCGCAAAGAATTGTAATGCCATGATGGAAGCATCCGCCTGCCGCATAAGACCTTGTGCCATCATTTCCTCAAAAAGAGCAGCTTGATAGGAAAGTGCACTCTCCATATAAATTTCCCGATAGATGTGGTCGATTTCAGGGCTTCTATACTTCTCAATGGAAAGCATCTTTCGGAACTGGGAGGCGTAGGGGTCTTTCAAATAAAATCGGAAGATTTCTGCGCTGGTCTTTTTGAGGAATTCTGTCCCACGGGTAGCATATTCTTTTGCCACTTCCTGTATGGCACCATCGGGAAGCTGGAAGGAAGCGGATGCTTGTGGAAAACGATTTTTCATGGTTTCCACCAGTGTGTTAAAAATATCCTGTTTGCTCTCAAAATGCTTGTAGAGGGAACTCTGCCGGATTCCCACCTCCGCCGCAATGTCGCGGACGCTAACGCCTTTATATCCTTTGTCAGCAAAAAGCTTCAATGCTTCCAGCAGAATCAATTCTTTTGTATTTCTCTTTGCCATAAGACTTCCTCTTTCACAACAATGTAAAACGAATTGGATCAATATGATATAGCCAGATACGGGATGTTTCAATAAAACCCATCGAAAAGACGCTGAGAGCCGCCATGATAAAAAAGACGGGTTTCCGAACTTGTGGCTTGAAAATAGCAAGGATGCCCAGCAGCCAGATCGCGATACTGGCGATCCAAAATACAATGGATTGGGCGCTGTTTGCTGAAAACAGCCCCATTTCTGTACTGCCGTCAATGGCGTGGACAATAGAATTGGAATACCCATCCCGGATATTTGCAAAGTACCAAAATACGCCATGAAGCAGAATGAGCAGAAGAATGCTCCAGCCCCATCTTTGAATGTACACTTTTTTCGCACAAGCCCATAAAAGATAGCCAATGTTGGCCCCCAGCAAAAGAGTGCTCAGAACCGTGTGTGGATTTCCCCAATAAAGAGTTTTGAACATCTTATCCTCCTTTTCAATTCGGCTAACAATTGTTCACTTTTATTTTAGCTATCATTCGTTCGCTTGTCAAGTGAAGTTAGCCTGTGAAACAAAATTTTTTCAAAATTCCATTATGGTGGGTAGATTGAGGCACTTCCAACGTATTATGGGCGAAGCAAACAAGAGAGGGTTTGGGATACTCCCAACAAGAAAAAATCTCCGCTCCGGCAGCAGGCCGAAAACGGAGATTTTGCGGGAGTGTGGCCACACTCCCTATGCTTGCTCTCATTTGGTTTTCCCGGAATGGAAAGGAAGGGGATGTGAGATTTTGTAGCAAAATTTGTAAGAGTATGGTGGAAGGCGAAAAGCCTCCGACGGATCGAAAGCAGCAACGCTACCAACAGCTTGAAGCTGACAGACCGGACGGAGGGAGTATTTGAGCCGAAGAAAAAAGCTGATTAACAACACCGCCATTCCACAGCATCACATCGAGGCGATCGCCCGCTGTATTCTGCCGGATATTTTGGCATTCTATGAGAGTGACGAAGGACAGAAGGAATTTGATAAATGGAAAGAACAGCGAATAGTAGATGAAAAGAGAAAAATGGTATAGTTAAAATAATCGGTGGGGCGTCATGTAAAATCAATGACGCCCCACCTTTTTTGTGCTATAATAATGTAAATTCCGGTTTGATATGGAATGTTTAGACAAAAAGCAAGAGGCTTGTTCTTTTCGTGCGGGCAAGCGCCTCGTCACTAAAGAATCTGCCTCTTGATATCAAAATATAGTGTGGACTACTCCACATCATTATTATACGTGAAACCAATAGAAATGTCAACATATAAAGGAGACAGCGGAAGTTATGTTAGCAAAATCCAACGATGCTCGATTGCAACGATATCAAAAAATTAATAATGAATATATTTTTTTCTATCAAAGATGGCAAGAAATGCTAGAAAGCCGTACGCTGGATATGTACCAATATAACATTTTAAATTCCTGTGTTGCATGTATGGAATTGTATGAAGTAATAGAAAAGACAATGTCTGGCTTATTCACTTCGCGGCAAAATATTGACGACTGCAAAGAAGAAACTTTATCAATCGTGAAATCAGACGAAATTCTTGAAAAGCATAATCGGCCCCTAAAAATAATGTTGCTCCGTATTTTAGGCTCTAAAATCGATGGAAAATCCCGGGGAGAATCCGGCGATGATAAAAACGGAGCGCAATATATTTCTTTGAACAGATTAAAACATCAATTAAAAACACCTATTCGCCAGCTGGAAACGTCATATTTGGCTTATATCATGGCTGCATTGAAAGAATCCATTGATGCCTTAGACAACTCTAAAGTAGAAAGTTGTGCCAATGTTTTAATCAGTCAATGCGTTTTTAACGGCTGGTCTGCAAAAGGTCTATTCCAATTGGTAGATTGTTTTACTGGGGACAAAAATTCAGCAGAAAAGTGGGAAGAATTCAGAAGTCGGATAATGGACCACCCTTGCAAATCATACGAGGTATATTATAGCCTTAAAATAGAAACAGCACCTGGACTTGATGCTAACAACATTCGTGGAACAATCCGTGCTCTTGGTCTGCGTACGGAACTGGGGGAACAAATTTTAGCTGCATCACGTGAAAAATCTGATTTGTGCTCAAAAATCACACCAACTACCACTTACTTGATTCTAAACGTAAATGCAACAGATATCTATGCAGGAGTTTTATCAGCAATCAATATGTTAAACAGTAAATTGAGCATTGCTGCATTTTATAACATTATTAGCCCCTGGATTGCCAATTCTCCTCAAATTATTGTATATGATATTGATTCAAGTTTTACCGCAAATCTTAGACTAACAGATATATTCAAAACCTATGACTATATCGATAGCCATAATAGCATTTTTGAAAACACAAACCAAATTTTTACGGATCAAACCAAAAATGAAATTGCAACTAAAATTGGAGCTGCTTTTGCCTACACTAGCCTTAGCCGATCGGCATTGTTTCAGGAAACAAAATACATTTCTCTCTGGATTGCCTTGGAATCTTTGATGAGAACCGGACAATATTCAGATATCATTTCTCATATAAAATTAGTACTTCCAGAAATAATGTGTACCCGCTATATTTATCGTATCGTTCGGAATTTTTCAGAGGACTGTATGAGGTGTGGTTTCACATCAGACACAGCCATCAATATAGATATGCAATCTCCAAATAAAAAAGATCTGGTAGAAAAACTGATTCATGTATTCCGCGATACGGCAAAATATGCAATACTTCAGCAAAAATGTAGTTGTAATACCTTGCTGACATATCGTTGTAATGAGATCCATATCCTTTTAACTAGTACAGATGAAATCCTTAAAAGATTCGATCATTACACTCAAAAAATTAGGTGGCATATACAACGACTGTATAGAATACGGAACGAAATTACACACTCAGCATTTAACCAAAATAAGTCTCTAATTATCTATATCGAGCATCTGTATTCTTACTTGGCCCAAATAATAAGCGAAATTGTATTTTACATTGAACATAAAAATGTAAGTTCTGTTGAGGAAGCTCTTGCCATTTTAAAAGAAAATTACAATACATATTATGATATTCTTAAGCAAGATTCGTTGGCAATAGCTGATGTACTTCCTAATGGAATTGTCGAATGTGTATAATGAAAAGGCGAGGTGGCATTATTCGAAAATGATGGCACCTCGCCTTTTTGCGTTTATATGGATTTCTTCTTTTTCCGTGGTCCTCTTGGCTTGGAGGTCGGTTTGCGCCTCACTCCGTTGCGGAAATAGGTGGCTTCGTAACGGTCAAAGAAAACAAATAATCCGAACCCATCTCCTATCGGAAACAAGTTCGGATTATATTGGTTTGGTGCGCGAGGCGGGACTTGAACCCGCACGTCCGTAATGGACACTAGAACCTGAATCTAGCGAGTCTGCCAATTCCACCACTCGCGCGTCGATATGAACTTTGCTCCCTGTATCTCCCCGTTGGGGTGTTCCACCGGAAGGGAGCCCTCCGGTGGAACGTGGTGCGCGAGGCGGGACTTGAACCCGCACGTCCGTAATGGACACTAGAACCTGAATCTAGCGAGTCTGCCAATTCCACCACTCGCGCATAGAGCGGTTATCTTTTCAGAGACACCGTATGGTGCGGCTGACGGGATTTGAACCCACACGTCGATTCGGACACCAGCACCTCAAGCTGGCCTGTCTACCAGTTCCAGCACAGCCGCAAATGTTCGTCCCCTAAAAAAGACTGCTTGATTATTATAGCCAGTCGAGATCCAAATGTCAACTGTTTTTCCCCGATCAGTCGAAAAAATTTCCATGGACCAGGAATTCGGCCGGGACCGCCGAAGACGGTCCCGGCCGCCTGACCTGTTCAGCGCCGGTCCATGGACGTATAGGGACGGTGCTCCTCCACACACTCATACCGGGGGCGGATCAGCTTGCCTCCCACGGAGAGCTCCTCCATCCGGTGGGCACTCCAGCCGGCGATACGGGCCACGGCGAACAGGGGCGTATACAGCTCCTTGGGCAGGCCCAGCATCTCATAGACAAATCCGCTGTAAAAGTCGATGTTGGTGGAGAGCACAGACTTGTGCTGCCGCTCCATCAGCAGCTGCTTGCCGATCTTCTCCACATTGGCGTACAGGGCCAGCTCGTCCTCCCGGCCCTTTTCCGCCGCCAGGTGATTCACGTAGGCCCGGAACACCTCGCACCGGGGGTCGGTCTTGGTATAGACCGCGTGGCCCAGGCCGTAGATCAGGCCGCTGCGGTCGAAGGCATCCTTGTTCAGGATCCTGGTGAGATAGTCCGCCACGCAGCCCTCGTCATTCCAGTCCCGCACGTGCTCCTTCACGTCGTCCATCATGGCCATCACCTTGCTGTTGGCGCCGCCGTGGCGGGGACCCTTCAACGAGGCCATGGACGCGGCGATGGCAGAATAGGTATCTGTTCCGGAGGAGGTGACCACATGGTTGGTGAAGGTGGAGTTGTTGCCGCCGCCGTTGTCCGCGTGGAGGATCAGGGCCACGTCCAGGGTCCGGGCCTCCAGATCGGTGTAGCTGCAGTCCTCCCGCAGCATCCGCAGGAAGTTCTCCGCGGTGGACAGCTCCGGCTTGGGCACGTGGATAAACAGGCTCTCCCCCTGACTGAACCGCCAGGCCTGATAGGCGTAGATGGCCAGCACGGGCATATTGCTCATCAGCTGCAGGCACTGGCGCAGCACATTCTCCAGCCCGATGTCGTTGGGCTTGTCATCATAGCAGAACAGCGTCAGGATGCCCCGCTGCATGGTGTTCATCAGATCCCGGGGCGGCGCCTTCATAATCACGTCCCGGAAGAAATTGGTGGGCAGCGTCCGGTAGGAGGCCAGCTGCTGGCAGAATGCCTCCAGTTGGGCGGCGGTGGGCAGTTCGCCGAAGAGCAGCAGATAGGCCGTCTCTTCAAAGGCGAAGCGGCGCCCCTCGGAGCCCTTCACCAGCTCCCGGCAATCGATGCCCCGGTAGTAAAGCATACCGTCCTGGGGGACGATGTGCTCCCCCTCCGTGACGCTGTAAGACTGGATCTCACCCACCCGGGTCAGGCCGGTGAGCACGCCGCGGCCGTCCTCGTCCCGCAGGCCGCGCTTGACGTTATACTCCTTATAGAGCTTGGGGTCGATGTAGTTTTTCTTCTCCCACTGCTCCTTCAGCGCGAGAATGGCGGGGGTGATCTCACAATAGGCGTTCTCACGGTTCTCTTTCCAGACCATAGGGGTGCGCGCTCCTTTCGGCGGCATGCAGCCGTTGTACTATTTGCAATAGTATCATTAAAAAATTGCATTTTCAACCGTTTTAAAAAATATTTTTGAAAAAATAAGAAAACTTTTGAATTTTTCTTTTTTCGAACTTGCAAATTCAATAAAGCAACAGGCAGCCCTCCGAGGGCTGCCTGAAGAACTCCGGCGCCGAAGCGCCTCACAGCTGGGCCAGGGTCTCGCCGATGGGGTCAGTAATCACCAGATCCGCGGCCAGATCCCGGGCCACCGGCGACTTGTTGAGGAGCAC
>ULQH01007468.1_pt1 | contig 15970 bp, 10 predicted proteins | sample 1954381 | NCBI WGS metagenome assembly ULQH01 (sample SAMEA4835653, study PRJEB28245) | human gut metagenome | biome: gut microbiome; material: fecal sample | place: Denmark | collected 2008
TAAGGCTTTGATGCGTCCCTGTATCCAGCCATGCATAACCACGCCCCATCATAGCGACAGACAAACGTCCTTGTTCCATATAAATACGGTTAATATCGGTAATTTCCAGTTCGCCACGGGCAGAAGGCTTAAGGTTTTTCGCCATTTCCACGACGTCATTGTCATAGAAATAAAGCCCAGTAACCGCATAGTTACTTTTTGGTTCCAGTGGTTTTTCTTCCAGGCTAATTGCCGTACCGTTATTATCAAACTCCACGACACCATAGCGTTCAGGATCATTAACGTGATAAGCAAATACCGTTGCACCGCTTTCTTTGTTAACCGCAGCGTCCATTAATTTTGGCAAGTCGTGTCCATAGAAGATATTATCTCCAAGCACGAGTGCACAATCATCGCCACCAATAAAGTCTTCACCAATGATAAACGCTTGTGCCAGGCCATCCGGACTCGGTTGTACTTTATACTGTAGATTAAGCCCCCACTGGCTCCCGTCCCCCAACAATTGTTGGAAACGCGGTGTATCCTGTGGCGTACTGATAATAAGAATATCGCGAATACCCGCCAGCATCAGTGTTGAGAGTGGGTAATAGATCATAGGTTTATCATAAATCGGCAGCAGTTGTTTACTTACTGCCATCGTCACAGGATAAAGACGAGTGCCGGAACCACCAGCCAGAATAATACCTTTACGCGTTTTCATTTCACCATTCCTTTTAATTCATCCCGCTCTGGCATCATGAGCGAGATGCAAAAATTTGTTAAATTGCCGTAGTCGTAAATAATTCGTTGAGCATTCGTTTCACGCCCACCTGCCAGTCAGGCAAGACAAGCGCAAAGTTCTGCTGAAACTTTTCTGTATTGAGGCGAGAGTTATGGGGTCGACGGGCTGGTGTGGGATAGGCCGTTGTTGGCACGGCGTTAAGTTTGTTAAGAGCAAGGTTAATCCCTGCTTTGCGCGCTTCTTCAAATACCAGAGCGGCATAATCGTGCCAGGTTGTTGTACCGCCAGCAACCAGATGGTACAAACCAGCAACTTCTGGTTTGTCTACTGCTACGCGAATGGCATGAGCGGTGCAATCAGCCAGCAATTCGGCACCTGTTGGTGCGCCAAACTGATCGTTTATCACAGCCAGTTCTTCGCGCTCTTTTGCCAGACGCAACATTGTTTTGGCGAAGTTATTTCCTTTACCTGCATAGACCCAGCTGGTACGGAAAATAATATGCTTCGCGCAATGTTTCTGTAACGCTTTTTCTCCGGCTAGTTTAGTTTCACCATAAACATTCAAAGGTGCTGTAGCATCCGTCTCCTGCCACGGTATTTCACCGGTTCCCGGAAATACGTAGTCAGTAGAGTAGTGAATAACCCAAGCGCCGACTTCATTGGCTGCTTTTGCAATCGCTTCGACACTTGTCGCGTTAAGTAATTGTGCAAATTCCGGTTCTGATTCCGCTTTGTCTACTGCAGTGTGAGCAGCCGCATTAACAATAACATCAGGGCGAATTTTTTTGACAGTTTCAGCTACACCTTCGGGATTACTAAAATCACCACAATAATCAGTGGAGTGAACATCAAGAGCAATCAGATTACCCAGCGGTGCCAGAGCACGCTGTAGTTCCCAACCTACCTGCCCTGTTTTGCCGAATAGGAGGATATTCATTACTGGCGGTCCTCATAGTTCTGTTCAATCCACGATTGATAGGCGCCACTTTTCACATTATCAACCCATTTTGTATTGGACAGGTACCATTCCACCGTCTTTCGAATCCCGCTCTCAAACGTTTCTTGCGGTTTCCAGCCCAATTCACGGCTAATTTTATCGGCATCGATCGCATAACGGCGATCATGCCCTGGGCGATCAGCAACATAAGTAATTTGCTCACGATAAGATTTCTCTTTCGGGACTATCTCGTCCAACAAATCACAAATAGTCAGCACAACATCGATGTTTTTCTTTTCGTTGTGTCCGCCAATGTTATAGGTTTCACCCGCTTGACCTTCAGTAACTACGGTATATAACGCACGAGCATGATCCTCTACATACAACCAGTCGCGGATCTGATCCCCTTTACCATAAATAGGTAATGCCTTACCTTCCAGTGCATTAAGAATAACCAGTGGAATAAGCTTTTCCGGGAAATGATAAGGACCATAGTTGTTCGAGCAATTAGTCACAATTGTCGGTAAACCATAAGTACGTTTCCATGCGCGAACCAAATGATCGCTTGACGCTTTAGAAGCAGAATATGGACTACTTGGCGCGTATGCTGTCGTTTCCGTAAATAGCGGCAACGTTTCATTGCTATTTACTTCATCCGGATGGGGTAAGTCACCATACACTTCATCAGTAGAAATATGATGAAAGCGGAAGTTTTTTTTCTTTTCATCATCCAGACCAGACCAATAATTGCGCGCTGCTTCTAAAAGTACGTAAGTACCTACAATATTAGTTTCAATGAATGCCGCCGGGCCAGTTATTGAGCGGTCAACGTGGCTCTCAGCCGCCAGGTGCATCACTGCATCCGGCTGATGCTGAGCAAAAATCCGTGCCATTGCAGCTGCATCACAAATATCCGCATGTTCAAAAACATAGCGTTCAGAATCAGAAGCATCTGCAAGTGATTCCAGGTTTCCGGCGTACGTTAATTTATCGACATTAACAACACTATCCTGCGTATTATTTATAATGTGACGAACTACAGCAGAACCAATAAATCCTGCGCCACCAGTAACAAGTATTTTCACTTAATTTATTCCATATTACTTCAGAGCATGCTGTAAAATAAGCGGCTCTCAAATTGATTAATAGAGGTATTAATGCACGCTACCGCCCCTGGCTTTACAGCTACCAGAGCACTGCATGCATGTCTACGATGTGACGAGCGTTACCCACTCGCGCTAAACCCGAAAAATTCAAATGCTAATTGTCTTACCAATCCGCTCTGGAAACAAGGAAAATCCTGGAAAACTTTGACGAAAATCCTATTGCTAAGTCGTTGTTATTCTGATTGTTTATATAAAACAACGGCAGGAAAATTCGCAACAAATTACTTTCGCCGCTAATCTTCACTGCCGTTATAATTTTCTTATCAACCGTTACATCCGGTCAGATTTTCATTATTCGCTTAACAGCTTCTCAATCCCTTTACGGAACTTCGCCCCTTCTTTTAGGTTACGCAGCCCATACTTCACAAACGCTTGCATATAACCCATTTTCTTTCCGCAGTCGTAACTGTCCCCAGTCATCAGCATTGCGTCAACTGCTTGTTTTTTTGCCAACTCAGCAATGGCATCAGTCAACTGAATACGTCCCCATGCTCCAGGTTGAGTACGCTCCAGTTCAGGCCAAATATCGGCAGAAAGCACATAACGCCCTACAGCCATGATGTCTGAGTCCAGGGTCTGCGGCTGATCCGGTTTTTCGATAAATTCAACAATGCGGCTGACTTTACCTTCGCGATCAAGCGGTTCTTTAGTCTGGATGACGGAGTATTCAGAGAGCTCGCCCGGCATGCGTTTTGCCAGAACCTGGCTGCGGCCAGTTTCGTTAAAGCGCGCAATCATTGCGGCCAGGTTGTAACGCAGCGGATCGGCACTGGCGTCGTCGATAACAACATCCGGCAGCACAACGACAAACGGGTTATCGCCAATGGCGGGTCGTGCACACAAAATGGAGTGGCCTAAACCTAAAGGTTCGCCCTGACGCACGTTCATAATGGTCACGCCCGGCGGACAGATGGACTGTACTTCCGCCAACAGTTGACGCTTCACGCGCAGTTCAAGAAGAGATTCTAATTCATAAGAGGTGTCGAAGTGGTTTTCGACCGCGTTTTTGGACGCGTGAGTTACCAGGAGGATTTCTTTGATCCCTGCAGCCACAATCTCGTCAACAATGTACTGAATCATTGGCTTGTCGACGATCGGTAGCATCTCTTTGGGAATCGCCTTAGTGGCAGGCAACATATGCATCCCTAGACCCGCTACAGGAATAACTGCTTTTAAATTCGTCATTATTTCATCCACCTGTAAAATGGTTGCTGAATTATAGCTTGTTCGATTTTTTTCGCCAGCATCAATTACCCTGAATTGATTACTGAATTACTTGTGATGTTACGCCGCTTCGTTGTGGATTGCAGTAGCATTGTTCCTAAGTATGGCTCCATTTTTCCAGGAATGGTCGCAAATCTACTCTCTCCGTTCCGGCAATCTAAAGTTAATCTTTTCCACATTAACAATATGGTGATTAATCCTGTCGATATCGACGGAGCTTTGCCCTTTTTCATTCACCGCATGAACATTTGCAAGAGACAGCAGTGTTTCTTTTTTCGCCATAAAAACGCCTCGAACGTCTTTGCGCATGTCAAAGTTCATGCTCAATGCGGGTCCAACTGAGGATTCCTGCATCACATTGATATTTCGCATAAAAAGATGTTGCGGTTTGTTGTGTAACTCCAGCGACGCACGCTTCATCTCAATGTTAGTCAGCGCCACAAAGGAGACAGCATTCCCGGCGGAGATTTGAATGCCGCGCAATTTATAAGCAAGATGAGTATTATCCAGTTGAATATCATTCACTCGGAAATTCTGCGGTATCGAGAGATATTTGCCTTTAATTACCCCATAGCCGATTAACATCCCGGCACTATTAATCATTTCAATATTATCAATCACAAAGTTGTCACAACCATAAATAGCAACTGTGGCGTTATCAATACCTGCTTTCTTACTGAAATCCGGCGTGATATTACGAGCTTTGATATTACGGATAACAAAATGTTTACCATTTTCAACATGGATCAGTTGCCGACAATCTGATCCCGTGATATTCGCCACGACAAAGTTTTTCACTGCCTGGTTTTCCGGATAATTATTATCGTAGGTACTTCCCGCAAGGCCTATGCCGATGCCCCAGTTGATTTTGCCGTTGGTACAGTTAATGCGCTCAATGAGATGGTCGGATATCAAAATATCACTGTCGTTAATCGCCACGTTCCATTCAATAGCGTCGCCCTGTAAGTCACTGAACTTACAGTTGGTGATGTTGGCACCGATTATCTGGTTATGAAATCCCTGGCGTAAGATGGCGTAATTAGCGTGGCTGACAGTAAGGTTATCAATGGTCAGGTTTCGCATGACCCGTTTGTTTTTGCCGCCGATATAAATCTGCGTTACCGGACCAAAGCCGCTCATCGCCAGCCCTTTGATGGTGCAGTCAGAGCCGCGCACATCCAGGGTGATGTTATGCATGCTGCCGCCCTCCTCCCCTGTCACCTGGCTGCCGTCCTGTAAGACAAATCGCCCTCTGCCGTTGCCGCGCAAGCTTCCAAGAATGTGTAACGTTTTACCGGGAGGGATAAAGATGCCGGTGTTGATATTGTCACAAACCAATCCGCCAGGCACGACAACCGTTTGCCCTTCGCTGAAGGCTTGTTTAAATGAGGCGATCCAGTCGTGAGGGTTGTAGTCGTTAATGTTAACGCTTTGTTGAGCGGGAAGTGCGCGGGCGAAAGGCGTATGGAGGAAGGCAAGCACAGAACTTGCCGTCAGGAAGTTGCGTCTGGAGAGTTTTTTAAATGGCATACGTTCTCCTCTATAAAGCCTGCAGCAAGCTGGCGAGTTCTCGATTGATCACCTGCTGGTTAAAATCGTGTTCGACTTTTTCGCGCGCACGTTTGACAACCGGAGCCAGTTCGTCGGTGTCCAGTTGGCTAAACGCCGCCAGTCGTTGCGCCAGTGCGCGAGCATCGTTCTCAGGCACCAGCCAGCCGGATTTATCGGCCTCCACCAGTTCAGGTATTCCGCTATGCAGAGTAGAAACCACCGGAATGCCGACCGCCATCGCTTCCATCAGCGCCACCGGAATACCTTCCATATCGCCATCCGCACCTGTAACCGATGGCAACAGGAAGACATCCGCGTCGTCTAGCATCGCTTTCACTTCGTGGCTCGGTTTAAAGCCCGGCATCTCTACCACATCTTCCAGTTGATATTGTTCGATGAGGGTGCTCAGGCGTCGTTCCCACGGGCCAATGCCGAGGATGCGATAGCGAAATGCCACGCCCTGCTCTTTCAACTGACGGCAGGCTTCAATCGCCACATGCAGGCCTTTTTTCTCGGTTAAGCGTGCGACGGAAATGATTTCCAGCGGTGTTGCGGGTGCTTTCACCGGACGCGGGCTAAAACGCGTCATGTCCACGCCCATGCGCGATACGGCGATTTTTTCCCTCGGGCAGCCCATTTTTTGCAGCCTTCCGGCCCACAGATTACTTATCGGTAACATCAGGTCGCCACGTCGAAACAGTTGCTGATATTCGGGAGTGTAATGGTTGAGCACTTCCCGACTGGAAATATCAATACCATGGAAGATAGTGGCAATTTTGCCGCGAATGACACCCAGTTCCCGTAGTTTTGCTGCGGTTACCCCCGCAGGGCCAAAATGAGCGATAAAGACATCGGCATAAAATGGTGTTGCGATCTGACCGCAAATGGCAGACAAAATCAGGTTCCGCGACTCGGCACCATAGCGTTTGAGGTTGAGCGCCTGCCAGGTATTTTTACGATGAATGCCGCGTAAGGTCTGGCTGGCGCGGTGGCGCAGCTTCGCCACTTTGCCCGTAGGTTCGTCCTGTAACCAGCGGGTTCTGGCGGCAAGGTTGTATTTCGTCCATGCCGCGTGGGTGTTTTGTGTGTCGCCTTTTTGCAGCGCGATAATCTCCACCTCAAATCCCATATCAATAAACGCAGTGATTTGGTTAAGAACGAAGGTTTCCGACGACAGCGGAAATTTCAGTAAAAAGAAGCCGACCTTCATTTCACCTCCCCGATGCGTTCAAGCACAGATTGCACCATCTGCATTCCCGTCTGACGTTCGCGACTGACGGCTTCGTTAAGTCGCGTGTTCAGTGCCGGAAGCTGGCCTAAGGTATCCGCAACCATCGCTTGCAGGCTGCCGTCTAATAAATGACGGATATCAATCGCCATTTCTGGTAGCCCCAGTTGTTGCATGATCCCGGCGGATTTATGTTCGTAGTTGATGGCAATCGCCGGAGTGGCAAAGTTCATCGAGATAATGGCAGAGTGCAGGCGCGTACCAACGGTGAGTTCACAGGCCCCCAGAATTTTGCCCATTTCCAGATCGTTGAGTTCATCCATCACCACGTGGTAACGGGCAGGATCGCTGATGTGCTGGCGCAGATTGAGCGCCACCATGCGGTCGTCTTTGTTATAGCTGTCGATGCCCGTACAGGTGGAGAGCGCAATCACCTGATACCCTTCATCGAGAATGCGATTGACCACCCCGGCAAAGGCTTTTTCATACGCTTGTTGAGTGGTGCCGAGACGTTTGTCGAACGGTGCCAGTTCGCGCAGGGTAATGGCCACCGTTTTCTGTTGTGCGGCAACGTCCAGCCAGTGTTGAACGGCATAGCTGGCGGTGAAGTCTTCGGTGTGGTGATCGACCAGCCACGCGGTATCGACGCCATGTTCAACTTTTGCGGTGGTGATATTGCTGCGTTTCATCAGTTCAAGGCTGACCGATTCGCGCAGGATCAGCGCGTCGCAGTGACCAAAAACGTAGTTCGCCAGTTGGTTAAATTGCTCATCCTGGAACGGGCCGACGCTGTGACCAATCATAAACAGCGGCTTTTTCGCCATAAACGTGCAAAGCGCATGTTCAAACTGCGGCACGCCATAGAGATCGACAAAAAACGATCCGCCGACCTGAATAATGGCGTCGTAACCTGACAGCAGTCGCACGAAGTCAGTGAATCCCTGGGCGATGGCGATATTACGCAACTTGCCAGTGTCGGTGACGCGTGAGAGCAATACCTGGTGCTGGTAGCGGCGACGGAGGACTTTTTTAACGCGCCCAACCACGCCCGCTGCGCTGTTGTGTTGTTTCATTTGCAGGAACAGCGGATCGCCCATTACCGGGCGGTTGAGCAGCCAGGAAGAACTGACCGGATAGCGGCTCATCACGTCCACTTCGGCATGTGGATTGAGGATATTGATGGCATCAAGTAAGCCGCGCAAGATGGCGCTGTCGCCACGATTGCCGCAAGTGTGGTTGCCCAGAATAAGTAATTTCATTTTTTCCTCATAAATTTGATGCCAGGTGAGGCTGTGTTTGTTGTGTTCGTTGCCGTTTTTTGCCTGATGCGACGCTAACGCGTCTTATCAGACCTACAAGATCCAAGCACAGAACCGTAGGCCGGATAAGGCGTTCACGCCGCATCCGGCATTCAGTGCCTGATGCGACGCTGACGCCTCTTATCAGGCCTACAAGATCCGAGCACAGAACCGTAGGACGGATAAGGCGTTCACGCCGCATCCGGCATTCAGTGCCTGATGCGACGCTGACGCGTCTTATCAGGCCTACAAGACCCGAGCACAGAGCCGTAGGACGGATAAGGCGTTCACGCCGCATCCGGCATTCAGTGCCTGATGCGACGCTGGCGCGTCTTATCAGGCCTACAAGATCCAAGCCCAGCCCCCCAGGACGGATAAGGCGTTCACGCCGCATCCGGCAACCGTTGCCGGAACCGAAAACAACCATTCACCCCGCCCGTAAAAGCATTTTCATTTTTTCGCTGCGACAAAACTGACGCTTCACTTCCACCACCAGCGGATGGCGCGACAGCACAATCATCACCACAAACGCCAGCACGCCCGCGGCTATTTGCACCGCCAGCAGCATCCCCAGCGCCAGTTGCCCTTTCAGCACAATGCCCAGCGCAGAACTAACCACCAGCGTCGGCAGCGAGAGATAAAACGGCAGCCACAAACTCAGGATGTACTGGCGATAACTGGAACCGAGCACCGGTTTAATCATCACGAAATAGCTCAGAATGGTGTTGATAATCTGCACCAGCAGGAAGCCAAGCGTGACGCCGATTGCGCCCGCCATCTGCCCACCAATAACAATCGCCGGAATAAACAGAAAGGTTTTGAATACGTTGAATTTAAAGCTGATATCGACCCGCGCTTTCGCCATCAGCAGCGAACCAATCGGGTTACCCACGGAGCGCAGTAGCCCCACAATACACAGCAATTGCAGCACCGGAATAATGCTGCTCCACTTTTCGCCAAATACCAGCGGTACAAAGTTATTCGACACCACCATCAGCCCGAGCAGCGCCGGAAAGTTGATAATCCCCACTACCGACAGCAGCTTGTAGAAGTTGACGCGCAGCTTTTCTGTATCGTCCTGAATTTTGGCGAACGCCGGAAACAACACGCGGGTGATGATCGGGTTCAGCTTCATCGGTGGCACAACGGCCACGTTGTACGCCAGGTTGTATCCCCCAGCCACGCCAGCGCCGAGAATACGCGCCAGCACCAGCGTTGAAAGGTTGGTGTTGAGATAGTTGATGATGCTGTCCGCCGTCAGCCAGGCACCAAAGCGTAAGTTCGGTGCCACCGACACCAGCGAGAAATGCAGACCGGGGCGATAAATTTTGCGGCCAAAGTAGCCAAACAGCAGCGTTCTCACCACACTATTGACCAGATAACCGAGAATCGCGGTCATCGCCAGCGGCCAGAAATGGGCGCTAACCACCGTAAAAGTAAAGCCCGCCAGCACCGCGCTGGTTTCGATCATGCCGATTTTGTTGAACTCCAGCTCCTTTTGCATCAACGCGCGGAACTGTTGCCCGTGGGGGATCACCACAAACGCCAGCGACAATGTTTTAATCAACGGTGCCAGGTCCGGGTTATTCAGCAAGTCGCCGATGAGATCACTCAACAAAAACACCGCCACGCACACCACGATCCCCAGCCCGACGTTCAGCCAGTACAGCGTGGTGAGTTCAAGGTGGCTGATTTCTTTTCGCTGAATAATGGAGTTAGCGATACCGAAGTCAGAAAGCGTATCTGCCAGCGCGATGATCACCAGCGACACGGTAAGCAAACCGAACTGGTGGTTATCTATAATCCGCGCCAGCACAGTCATTTGCACCAGACCGAGGCCGATGATGATCACCGTGGCAATCGCCGACCACTTCGCGCCGCTGATGGTTTTTTCACGTAAGCTCATATCAATATGCCGCTTTGTTAACGAAGCCCTTGAATACCGTCAGGAAAACGATTTTGATATCGAACCAGACGCTCCATTCGCGGATGTACTCAAGGTCGAACTCGACGCGTTTTTCCATTTTCTCCAGCGTGTCGGTTTCGCCGCGCCAGCCGTTAATCTGCGCCCAGCCGGTAATGCCCGGTTTCACTTTATGGCGCAGCATGTAGCCTTCAATGAGCTGGCGATACTGTTCGTTATGCGCCACCGCGTGCGGACGCGGACCGACAATCGACATCCCGCCAGTCAGCACATTGATAAACTGCGGCAATTCGTCCAGCGAGGTGCGGCGCAGAAAGTTCCCCACTTTGGTGACGCGCGGATCGTTCTGCGTCGCCTGGGTCACCACTTTGTCGTTCTCCATCACTTTCATCGAACGGAACTTCCACACTTTGATCGGCTTGCCATCCATGCCATAGCGAGTCTGGCGGAAAATAACCGGTCCTGGTGAACTGAGTTTTACCGCCAGCGCAATACAGCACAGCACCGGGGAGATCAGCAGCAGAATAAGCGTCGCCAGCACAATATCTTCCGCACGTTTTAGCAGGCGGTTAACCCCGGAAAGCGGCGTGTCATACAGCGGCACCACCGGAACGCCGTTCATCTCTTCGATACGGGAATGGAGAATGTTGAAGGTAAAGACATCGGGGATCAGCAGTACCGAACAGGTGGTGTCCGCCAGTTGATGGACCAGTTTTTTCACGCGCGCGCCGTCGCACATCTGCATCGCGATATAGACGTTATGAATCTTGCCCGCTTTCGCATCCTCGACCAGTTGTTGCAGATTGCCCGCCCAGTCGTTAGAAACGCCACCCGGTTTCGGGTCGTGGTAAACACCCACTACTTCAAACCCTAACCACGGCTGATTACGGAAGCTCTCCATCAGCATTTGTCCGGCGGCTAAATCCCCCGCTACGGCGACCATACGCTTGTTATAGCCATGATTACGCAGCCAGCCCGCCCCAATGCGAATACACGAACGGCAAACCACCAGTCCGATGCTGGTCAGCCCATACCACGCCAGCCAGATTTTCAATTGCGTGTCGAAATCATTGTTGAACGCCACCAGTCCGGCGCTGAAAATTACGCTTAACGTCCAGTTTTGTAGCAACAGAGCAAATTCTGTCGCTGCCCGAACACCGCGCCATGAGCGATAAAAATCGGTGATGCCGCCCAACATCTGGAACACCACCAGCGTAATCAGTGCCACCAACAGGTGCATGTAGAGGAATGACAGTCCGCTCGCTTCGCAAACCAGCCATAGTCCGGCAAACATGATGGTGATATCTGAAAAGCGTTGCACCATAGAGATTAACGATGCATTGGTTTTCGCTCGCTCGCGCTTTTTTAGATTTGTCATCGTTGTTCCTGTTTTTAGCTCCTTACCCGCAGTGGGGTAAGGGAAGATCCGACATTACTCGTTCAGCAACGTCAGCAGAGTTCGCGTTCGCGCTTCCATCAGCGGCACATCACCACGCGATTCCACATTCAACCGCACCACCGGTTCGGTGTTGGAGGAGCGCAGATTAAAGCGCCAGTCGGCAAAGGTCATGCTGATGCCATCGGTACGATCCACCGCCAGCGCCTCGCGGCTAAAATGCTGTTCCACGCGGTTAATCGCCTCATCGGGGTACGCCAGTTTGCTGTTGATCTCACCGCTTGCCGGGAACGCCGCCATCCGGTCGCGCACCAGTTCGCCCAGCGTTTTTCCTTTCAGGCACACCAGTTCGGCTACCAGCAGCCACGGGATCATGCCGCTGTCACAGTAAGCGAAATCACGGAAGTAATGGTGGGCGCTCATTTCGCCACCGTAGATAGCGTCTTCCTTGCGCATACGTTCTTTAATAAAGGCGTGTCCGGTTTTCGACATTACCGGGGTGCCGCCCGCGGCCGTCACCACATCAATGGTGTTCCAGGAGAGACGTGGATCGTGGATGATCTTCGCGCCGGGATTTTTTTCGAGGAACGCTTCTGCCAGCAGGCCGACAATGTAGTAGCCCTCAATAAACTGCCCTTTTTCGTCAAACAGGAAACAGCGGTCAAAATCGCCATCAAAGGCAATGCCCATATCCGCGCCGTGTTTGATGACCGCATTGCGGGTGTCGTCGCGACATTCCGGCAGCAGCGGGTTAGGAATACCGTTGGGGAAATTGCCGTCCGGCGTGTTGTGCACTTTGATCAATTCCACAGGTGCGCCGAGGGCTTTAAAGCGGGCTTCGATAGCGTCCACCACCGGACCCGCTGCGCCGTTCCCGGAGTTGATCACCAGCTTGAGCGGCGTAAGGTTTTTGAAATTGATATAACCGAACAGGTGATCAACGTAAGCGTCACGCAGATTGATTTGCTGATAGCGACCGCGTTTGGTTTCATCGACGGGAGGAAAGTCGTTGGCTTCTGCCAGACGCTGGACATCGCGCAGTCCGGTATCGCCGCTGATCGGGCGAGCCCCTTCGCGCACCAGCTTCATGCCGTTGTAATCCATCGGGTTATGGCTGGCGGTAACTTCAATGCCGCCATCCACGCCGAGATGGAACGTGGCGAAATAGATTTCTTCGGTGCCGGACATGCCGATATCCAGCACGTCGACGCCCGCATCCTGTAAACCTTTCGCCAGCGCCAGTTTTAAGGTTTCGCTGGTGAGGCGGACATCACCGCCTAACACAATGGTTTTCGGTTTGAGAAATTCGCCATAGGCGCGACCAATGCGCCAGGCGATATCTTCATTCAGTTCTTCGCCTAATTTCCCGCGAATATCATAGGCTTTAAAGCAGGTTAATTTTTTCATATCGTTACCCTTTTTCAGGCAATAGTTGGCCCTGACCGAAACGGCCAATTTTGTTTTTGTCGTTATTTACATCGCGGTTTCGCATTCATTGCCTGATGCGACGCTGCCGCGTCTTATCAGGCCTACAAACCCGAACCGTAGGTCGGATAAGGCGTTCACACCGCATCCGACAAACAGCGCCTGATGCGACGTTTACACCCGTCCGTAGCGATCCGCGAAGCGCACCACATCATCCTCTTCGAGATAAGAGCCGGAGCGCACTTCAATTAAATCGAGCGGAATTTTCCCCGGGTTTTCCAGGCAATGCGTCGCCCCCAGCGGAATATAAATGGACTCGTTTTCACCAAGCAGTTTGATATCACCGTCGATAGTGACTTTTGCCGTTCCCGCGACAACCACCCAGTGTTCCGCGCGGTGATGGTGCATCTGTACCGACAAGCCTTCGCCCGGTTTCACGGTGATGCGTTTCACCTGGTAGCGGTCGCCCGCGTCGATAGAGTCATATTTGCCCCACGGACGATACACTTCGCGATGCACCCGATGCTCATGGCGACCATCAGCTTTGATCTGCTCGACCACTTTTTTCACATCCTGCACCGCGTTACGGTCGGCAATCAGCACTGCATCTTTGGTCTGCACTACCACCAAATCTTTCACCCCGACGGTGGTGACCAGGCCAGATTCGGCATACACATAGCTGTTTTCAGTTTTGTGATTAATCACATCGCCATGGCAAACGTTGCCCTCGGCGGTGTGGGCACTGATCTCCCATAAAGAGGACCAGGAACCGACATCGCTCCAGCCCGCATCCATCGGCACCACAACGGCATCTGCCGTGCGTTCCATGACCGCGTAATCTACCGACTCTTCCGGACAGGCGAGAAACGCCTCTTCATCCACACGAATAAAATCGAGATCCGGATCGACGGCGCTCATCGCTTTTTCACAGGCATCGAGAATATCCGGACGATACTTTTTCAGTTCTTCGAGATAACGTCCGGCACGGAACAGGAACATACCGCTGTTCCAGTAATATTCGCCACTTGCCACATAGGCCTGCGCGGTTTCCAGATTCGGTTTTTCGACAAACTGCGCCACTTCAAAGGCCACCGTATCCTGCTCACCCGCCGACACTTCACCGCGACGAATATAGCCATATCCGGTTTCAGGTAGATCCGGCACAATGCCGAAGGTCACCAGCTTGCCCGCTTCGGCATACGGCATGGCATTACGCACGGCGGCACGGAACGCGTCTTCATCGGCAATCACATGATCCGCCGCCAGCACCAGCATTAATGGGTCGTTCTCCGGGCTATGACGTTTTGCCGCCAGCGCCGCCAGCGCAATGGCCGGTGCAGTGTTACGCCCTGCCGGTTCGAGAATAATGTTCTCGGTGAGTTTATTTAGTTGACGCAGCTGTTCCGCGACAATAAAGCGGTGCTGCTCATTGCAAATCACCACCGGGCTTTCGCACTCCACGCCGTTCAGGCGGCAGATGGTGGTTTGCAGCATGGTGAGATCGCCTTTCAGGCATAAAAACTGCTTGGGGTAAAGTACGCGGGAAAGCGGCCATAAGCGGCTACCGGAGCCCCCTGCCATCACAACTGGATAGAGTTTCGACTGCGCCATAATTATCCCCGAATATCATTTATAAATTGACGTAACACGTTCTCTTTATCGAGCGTGCGTTCGGCATATTCACGTGCCACCGTGTTGTGTTTGGGCAGCAGGAACGCCTGACGAATCCCCGCCACCAGCGCCTCGACCGATTCCGGTTCCACGCAAACCGCAATGCCCGGAAAGGTTTCGCAAAGCTGCCCCAGTTCTGTGTGGGCTTCTGCGGTAATCACCGCGTTACCGCCTACCGCCAGAATATTGGTCAGTTTCGACGGCAATACGGCATCTGCCGCGCCGCGTTTTTGCACCACCAGATGGCAATCCCCCATCTTCAGCAGTGCGGGTAAAGCGTCATACGATTGCAGCGGAAAAAATTGCATGTTGCGCAGTCCACGCTGCTGCGCCATTTTTTCCAGCCGCGCTTTGCCGCCGCCCTGCCCGACAATGGCAAAAATAAGCGGTTCATCGCGCAGGCGATCGGCAGCTTCAATAACGTTTTCCAGCCCCTGCTTTTCACCAATATTGCCGGAGTAAAGAATGATTTTTTTGTTATCCGGCAGGCCAAGCTGGTTACGAAGGGCATCAACATCGGCGTCTGCGACATGCTGAAAACGGGCAATTTCTGACCAGTTGGGGAAGAAGATGACGTTTTCCGCCGCCACGCCTTTCTCGATAGCTTTATTCATCATCGAACGCGAAATCGTGGAGACGTTATCGACGTTATGCAGTCCGCTACGTTCGAACGCCGTTGCCAGCTGTGCCACTTTGCCGCCTTTACCTTTTCCGGCAAGGCCCAGCCCCAGCATGGCGTCCACTTCGTAATCCTGAATATGGAGCACCGTGCGCGCACCAGACAGTTTCGCCAGCAGGCGCATTCCTGGCGTGCAAAACAGCGTTGGCACCACGCCGATAATGCGATCCGGCTTCCAGCGACGTTGCGCCATCAGCGGAAAGAAACTGCTGGCGGCAAAACTGCCGAGATGCAACAGGCGTTTCAGGGTGCTCGGCTGTTTTGGCACGTACAGCGGGCAGCGCCACACCGTGGCGGCCCCCTCTTCCCGTTTGTACCGCCAGGCGGAATAGTTCTCGCCCACCTGCCACTGCGGGTAGTAAGGCGGTGCGGTAATAACCCGCACCTCATGACCTTGTGCCGCCAGCCATTCCACCATCTCGCCGGTGTATTTGCCGATGCCTGTTAACTCCGGCGAGTAGTTAATGCCGTAGACCAGTATTTTCATAATCCGGGTACTCCGGCACGCTTCTCAGAGAGAAAATAGGCGCGGCTGTTAGCGTGAACATTGTCACTGGCGAGCAACGCGTCCGGCGTCAGCCAGCGGTAATCGTCATGCTGCTCATCCGGCAGTAACAGCTCATCTTCCGCGACTCTGATGCGAAAACCGAGCACCACATAGTGAGTGGTGAATTCCGTGCCGGAGAAGTTATCGTCATAAAAGTGCTGCCAGACACCGTAAAACTGGCCTGCTGTTATCGGCAGACGCAG